>SAMEA104315420__coassemble_214_pt1 | contig 52135 bp, 42 predicted proteins | sample SAMEA104315420__metabat2_high_PE_035 | metagenome-assembled genome bin SAMEA104315420 (sample SAMEA104315420) | gut metagenome | biome: Monkey gut; feature: monkey-associated habitat; material: faeces | place: China | collected 2013 | reverse complement strand
TATAAATCGCATCACCAGGTTTGAACACATCCCCTGTACGAGGATTTATAGCAACGGACAAAATCTTAGGAATGCTTTCATACATAATTGGTTATTTGAATAAGTCTTTGGCAATATAGGAAATTAAACGACAACATGCAAAACATATCAACGTTTTATATTATTTTCTTTCAACACATTGAATTTTAAATACAATTACAATTCATGCGGCCGGAGAACGGCCACATCGACACCCTTGAGATCAATTACCCCCGTGTAGAGTCCGCTCTTCTCCCACTCCGCGACGGCCTCAACGCCATCCGGAAACTATAAAGGGCTGGATTCGAACAAATGTAAAAGCCACGGCGGCCTACGCTTCGCGCCCTGTCCGGGTGAATGGCCGCCATGGCTTTAACCTTTGTTCGAAATGAGTGCTAATCCTTGTACTCGATGACGGTGTTCACGTGAATGAAGTTTGGGGACCTGTCCACAGTAATATATTGAATCTCCCATCCTGTTTTCAGGTACAGGGTCTTTAGAGATTCCATTTGACACGATAGAGGCGTACTTTCCTTGCCGCTTCCTATGGCGGTCATGCTGACATCCAAGGTGGTCATCTGATTATAGGCGCAGCCCAATAAACTTAACGAGGCAAATTTGCTTAGATTCAGTTCCGTGAGCCGATTACTTTGGCACCGCAACTCCTCCAAAGCGTCACCGTCGCCGAAATTGATGCTGCTTATAGTATTATTATTGCAGTTCAAATATGTCAAAGCCGGATTCTTGCTTATGTCCAAACTGGTCAATTTGTTGGTAGCACAGTTCAGATAGTTCAGCGCTACATTCTTACTGACATTCAGCTCCGTCATCTCATTTTTGAAACAAATCAGGGTTTTTAGAGGCTCAGCGGCCAAAATGATGAAGTTCGAACCGGCATTATCAGGTCGCCGAGCCTGTCGAAGCGCCAAGGTTTTTTGACAATCCTTAGGTCTTATCTAACGCTGAATGCGAAGACGCAGTGACTGGTGTAGGTCTCACCAGGACGGAGGACGGCTGACGGCCATTCCGGCTTGTTCGGAGTGTCAGGGTACTTCTGGGACTCCAGGCAGATGGCGGTACGGTGGCCATAGACAACGCCCTTCTTGCCGGCTACGGTGCCGTCAAGGAAATTGCCGGCATAAACCTGCACGCCTGGCTCGTTGGTATATTCCTTAAGGACGATGCCGGTCTCAGGGCAATAGACCTCGGCGGCGAGAACGGTGTCGTCGCCCTTGGTGTCAAGGACCCAGTTGTGGTCGAAGCCGTGGCCGTTGCGGACCTGCTCATTGTCAGAGTCAATGTCATCCCCGATAAGCTTCATCTTTCTGAAATCAAACGGAGTGCCCTCCACGGAAGCGATCTCGCCTGTGGTCATGAACGTCGAATCCACAGGAGTATAGTTGGACGCGTTGATGTACAACGAGTCAGCGGTGACCTGATGGTTCGCCGGATCACCCGACAGATTGAAGTACGAATGATTGGTCATGTTGATGATCGTCGGAGCGTCCGTCGTGGCGGAGTACCTGATGTCGATGGAATTATCCTCAGTGAGGGTGAAAGTCACATCAGCGGTCACCTTGCCAGGGAAGTTCGCGTCCCCGTCAGGAGAGACAATCTCCAGTTTCAGGCGCGAGGCATCGGCCTCAAGAACATTGTAAACCTTGTACTGCCACCCGTCAGGACCACCATGCAGACAATGCCCGTAGTTGTTCTGAGGCAACTGATACTCGATTCCGTCCAAAGTGAATCTGCCGCCGTTGATGCGGTTGGCGTAACGACCGATGGTGGCACCGAAATCAGTCTGGTTGTTCTCCGGGAAATAGTCGGAAACCTTGTCGAAGCCAAGGACAACATCCTTGTAGTCCCCGTTCCTGTCCGGTACCATCACGGAAACGATCCTTCCTCCAAAGTTGGTGATGCAGACTTCCATTCCTGACTTGTTTGTCAGAGTGTAGAGAGCGGTCTGCGCACCATCACGCTCTCCCCTGAAATTCTCCGGATTCAATCCTGACTTTGTGAGGGTCGGACTCTGGGCGCACCCCATAACGAGAGCGGCCGCGGCAAATGAAGTGAAAATTTTTCTCATGATGTTTTGCGAATATATTAACCTACTATAGCTCCGTTGCCAAGCGCCTCCGCAGGAGTGATGAACCGCATCTTGCCGTCGCCCTGCTTCGCCATAAGGATCATTCCTCTGGACTCAATGCCACGGATTGTCCTCGGCTGAAGGTTGGCGAGAATGCAGATCTGCTTGCCGACCATCTCCTCAGGGGAATAATATTCAGCGATTCCAGAGACAATCGTCCTCTTGTCGATTCCTGTGTCAATGCTGAGTTTCAGCAGCTTGTCCGTCTTAGGCACACGCTCGGCGGCAAGCACGGTGGCCGTGCGGATGTCCATCTTCTCGAAATCATCGAAACAGCACTCCGGTTTCTGAGGTGCGACCTGCTTCGCCGCCTCGGCCTTGGCAGCAGCCTCTCTCGCGGCACGGATGGCCTCAAGACGCGCCAACTGAGCATTGATGGCCTCATCCTCGATCTTGGCGAACAACAACTCCGCGGCACCGATCCCGTGGCCCACCGGAAGGATATTCTCATTGCCAAGAATATCCCAACCAAGGCATACGCCCGAACACTCCTGCTCCGCGGCGGCAGACACAGTGTGAAGAGCCACACCCTCACCATCCTTGTAGGTGTTGACGGTCTCCTGCTCGCCCTTCCTGTGGTCAATTCCGGCGCGAAGGCTGACACCCAACATCTTGCGAAGTTTCTCCGCGGCAAACGGTGTGAACGGCTCGAAAGCGATCGCAAGGTCAGCGCAAATCTGGAGGCTGACATTCAGTATCGTGGCGCAACGCTCCATGTCTGTCTTGGCCACCTTCCAAGGCTCAGTGTCGGAAATATACTTGTTCCCCACACGGGCGATCGACATAGCATCTTTCAATGCCTCACGGAAATGATAACCCTCGATGTCCCTCTCAAGCGAAGCCTTGAGCGCAGGAATCTCAGCAAGAGCGGCCTTGTCCACTTCCTGAAGTTCTCCCGCGGCCGGAACCTTTCCCTCGAAATACTTGTGGGTCAGCACGATGGCGCGATTGACAAAATTGCCGAAGATGGCCACCAACTCACTGTTGTTGCGTGTCTGGAAATCCTTCCAGCTGAAATCATTGTCCTTGGTCTCCGGAGCGTTGGCCGTGAGGACATATCTGATGACATCCTGTTTGCCAGGGAAATCGCGGAGATACTCGTGAGCCCAGACCGCCCAGTTCTTGGATGTAGAGATCTTATCCCCTTCAAGGTTGAGGAACTCGTTCGCAGGAACGTTGTCTGGCAGGATGTAACCGTCACCGTAAGCCTTGAGCATCGACGGGAAGACGATGCAGTGGAACACGATATTATCCTTGCCGATGAAATGAACGAGACGAGTGTCCCCGCTCTTCCACCACTTCTCCCAAGACTGCGGCAGAAGTTCCTGAGTGTTGGAAATATACCCGATCGGAGCGTCAAACCAGACATAGAGCACCTTGCCCTCGGCACCCTCCACAGGGACAGGCACGCCCCAGTCAAGGTCACGGCTCACGGCGCGAGGCTGAAGACCGCCGTCAATCCAGCTCTTGCACTGGCCATAGACAGTGCTTCGCCACTCTTTGTGCTGTTCGAGAATCCAATCACGAAGCCAAGGCTCGTACTGGTCCAGAGGTAGATACCAATGGGTTGTCTTCTTCTTTATCGGCTCGGCCCCGCTGAGTTTGGACTTAGGGTTGATGAGTTCCTCCGGGCTCAACGTGCTTCCGCACTTCTCGCACTGGTCACCATAGGCATCAGGATTACCGCACTTAGGGCATGTACCCATAATGTAGCGGTCTGCAAGAAACTGTTTGGCCTCCGGATCATAGTACTGCTCGGACTCCTTTGTGATGAACTTTCCTTCATCGTACAACTTGCGGAAAAATTCGGAAGCGTTCCTCTCGTGAACCGCAGAGGATGTACGGCCATAGATGTCGAAGTTGATTCCCAGACCCGTGAACGAATCCTTGATGATCTTGTGGTAGCGGTCCACGATATCCTGAGGGGTACAGCCCTCCATGCGGGCCTTGATCGTGATCGGGACTCCGTGCTCATCGCTTCCGCAGACATAAAGCACATCCTCTCCCCTCATCCTGAGGTACCTGACGTAGATGTCCGCCGGCACGTATACCCCGGCCAAATGACCGATGTGGACCGGCCCGTTGGCATAAGGCAACGCACAGGTCACAAGTGTTCTCTTGAATTTCTTTTCCATATTCATGAATATTATTTTTCTCTTCCCAATCTGACTTTCACCATTTTAAGTGCCTTCTGCACTTTAAGCATCTCTTGCATTATCTCAAGCACCCGGTCATCGTCGGAAGCGGCCTGCGCCTCTCCGAGTCTTTCCTTCAGTTCGTTTTCCTTGTCCTCCAAACGGCTTTGCTGATAGACCAGGATCGCTTTCGGGACATAGATCGTCAGCCATGACCCTTTCGACATCATTGACTGCCGCAGATTCTTCACAGACAAGTCATACCGTTCGTCCGTTGACAGTTGGGCGGCCACATAGGCCATGTCCCTATCCTCCCCGTCCATCAGACGCTTGACAATCTCATCCTGCGAATATCCCTCATAGTAGTCTTTGGAATAAGCCTCGTACACTTTTCTGAAAACGGAGTTGGCGAACTGTGAGTTGTCTCCCTCCAAAGCCTGGCCTATGAAATCAAACACGGTCAACGCATCCTCGTCCGATCCGGAATAGAAAGCCGAATCACTTTGGAACTCCAGCTTCGTGGTACCGTATGTGAGGATGAAGTTCAGAAGATCGCGCTCGGCTGTAGCCATGATGCGGTTGTCAATAAGGGCATCGAGGCCGGTGCTTTGACGGGTGGCTTCGACAGGCTCAGCCACCGGCGCTCCTCCGTAGGCCAAACCATCCGTAGAAGAGCCAGAAACTCCGAATGTTCCGGCAATCGAACCATTTCCGGAGCCGGTGGCATAACCTTTCCCAGGCAATATGGTGGCTGAGCCTGCCGAGGCTCCGGACCGCGAGGTCTGGTTACGAAGCCTTTCCCTGTCACGGTCAGCGGCTTTCTTCTGTTCAATAAGCCTTTTGGAGCGTGTCGCGCTGATCCTCTCGTCCAGAATATCCCTGCGGATCTCGAACTTGTCACTCAGGAAATCCACATAGACAGAACGTTTCACGGCATCCGGGATGTCGGCTATCGTGTCCGCTATGTCATTGATCACCTCGGCACGCTTGAGCGGATCCCTCGCTGTGTCCTTCAAAAGCAGCGAGGACTTGAAATCCACAAAATCCATCTCAGCAGCGGCGAGAAACTCCTCTACCTCCGCAAGCGAGTGCTTTCTTGAATATGAGTCCGGATCATCTCCGTCCGGGATCAGGACGACCTTAACGTTCATCCCCTCGCGCAGAAACATGTCGATTCCCCTAAGAGCCGCATGGATGCCGGCGGAATCCCCGTCGTACATGATCGTGACATTCTGCGTGAATCTCTTGATGAGACCTATCTGCCCTTCGGTCAATGCCGTGCCGCTGGAAGCCACCACGTTCGTGATACCGAGCTGGTGCATCGAGAGCACATCCAGATAGCCCTCGACCAAATAGCATTTGTCCTTGCGGGCCATCTCGTTCTTCGCGAACCAGATGCCGTAAAGAGACTTGTTCTTTACGTAGATGTCCGACTCCTTGGAGTTCACATACTTGGCGTATGGCTTTCCCTCTTCCTTGGACTTCAATGTCCTGGCCCCGAACGCGATAACCCTGCCACTCATCGAATGGATCGGGAACACCACGCGGTCATAGAACCTGTCGTGCAGCCTGTTGTCAGAATCGTATGCGGCACACAGACCTGTCTCAAGGAGATATTCATCCTTGTACCCGGCCGCTTTCGCCGCGTCTGTCAAGGCATGCCGGCTCGACGGGGCCCAGCCGAGACCATATTTCTCGATTGTAGCGTCCTCCAGCCCTCTGGAGTGGAAATATTCAAGGCCGACGGACCGTCCCTCATCGGTATGGAGCTGCTCCTTGAAGAACTTGCCGGCATATTCAGAGACAAGCAGGAGACTCTCGTTCCGCTGACGGTTCGCTATGTCCTCCGCCGTCTCCTCTTTCTCGACTATCTCGATGTTGTATTTCCTGGCAAGGTACCGCAGAGCCTCAACGTAGGACAGATGCTCGTAGTCCATGATGAACCCGACAGCGGAACCGCCCTTGTGGCAGCCGAAGCAATAATATTGCCCTTTGGCAGGAATGACATGAAAAGACGGTGTCTTCTCACCGTGGAACGGACAGCAGGCCCAAAGGTCGGCCCCACGCCTTCTCAGAGTCACGAAGTCGCCGATCACCTCTTCCACACGGGCGGTGTCAAGGATTTTCTGTACCGTTTCCTGAGGAATCATCCTACTCGTCCACCTTTGTGTAGTCCACCTCCTTGGCATCATCAAGACCAGAGGTCTCGATCACATCCTGGTCAGACTGAGGCTCGTCCGGTGTGTTGAAACGAATCTCATAGGCCTCCTTGGCCTTGCGGATCCGCCACGACGAGATCAGTTCGGACACACCGTACAGAAGCAGAAAACTTCCGGCGCAGACACTCATGATCCTCTCACCGAACGGGTTGAAAAGCAGGAACGCGCCCCCCGCCACCGCGCAGATCGAAAGGATCAATGTGGAGAATCCGGCCCCCAGCAGAGACATGGTTCCGGCCAAAGCTAACAGCTGGATGCCGCCGAAAAGAATCAGCACGATTCCTATCAGCGTAACAATGAAGCCGGCCACCCAGACAGGATTGAGGAACAATAGAATGCCAAGTATCAAATCCACGACAGCGTTCACCGCCATCAATGGAAGCACCCCGTCCCTTTTGTTACGGATGAAACCATAAACCAACGACACGATTCCCGAAGCGAGCAAGAACGCCGCCACGACCTTCACTACAGTCACGGAAGCCGCGTTGTCGAAAATCATGACCAGACCTATACCGATGGTAGCCAGCGCTCTGAGAATGCTGCTGAACGAAGTTTTGTAGCCAAATGTGAACATAATTCCATTCCTTAATATTACAACTTACAAATTTAAGTAAAAAATGCTATATTCGTGCCTATGTTTTTCGATACACACAATCATAGCCAATTCTCTTTCGACGGAGAGGGAACAACTGTTGAAAAGAGCGCCCTGGCGGCGGTGGAAAAAGGGTTCGGAGGAATATGTTTCACCGACCATTGTGATTTCTATGTCCCGAAGATGAAAGAAGAGTTCGAACCGATCGTCTGCGAGGTTTTCGATGTGGATGCCCAGCAGGCGGAGATAGACAGGGTGAACGGACTGGCCACCGACGGGGCTTTCGGGAAACCGGCATCAAAGAAATTCAAGATATTCAAAGGAATAGAGCTTGGTCTCGGAGAGAAGAACCACGAACAGACCAGAGCGTTACTTTCAAAGTACAGGTTCGACCAGATCATCGCCTCGGTCCACTACCTTGAGGACACGGATCCGTATTTCGGCCCGTACTACAAAGGCAAGAACTGGAAAGAGGCTTACGGCCGCTACCTTGAGACCCTCCTGAGGGAGATGAAATGGCTCGGCGACTTCGACATCATGGGGCATTTCGACTATGTTGCCCGCTATGCGCCATATCACAAGGAGAGTGTGCTGTACAGGGATTTTCCGGGATTGTTCGACGAGATATTCAAGTACCTGATAGAGAATGGCAAAGGTCTGGAAATCAACACAAAAAGTTACAAGACTTACGGTCTCCGCACCCCACAGCTTGACAGGGACATTCTGATAAGGTACATGGAACTCGGAGGCGAGATCATCTGCATGGGATCAGATTCCCACACGCCCAGGCAGGTGGGTGACAGGTTCGACTATTTCGCACAGTATGTCAAGATGTTCGGATTCCGACGGCTCGGACATTTTGAAGGCCGGAAACTCAAGATGGTGACCATCTAAGAGGCTATCTCGCAAAGGAACTTTATCCGGACAAGGCGGATCTCCATCTCCTCATAATCAGCGCCCAGCACCTTGATGGCCTCCTCCACTGAGTCAGAGGTCGCCTCGCTTTTGAAATATTCATAAATTTCATCAACAACCTCATCATCAATGGTCTGGCTGATGTAGTAATTCAGATTCAGATTGGTGCCGGAAGACACGATGCCTTCGATCTCCCCGACAAGTTCATCCATCTCCCAGCCTTTCGCGTCAGCTATATCCTCCAAAGACATCCGCCGGTCAACGCTCTGGATGATGAATATCTTGTCGGAACTCTTGGTCGGAGCCGATTTGACCACAAAGTCCTCAGGTCTTGTGATGTCGTTCTCATCCACATACCTTCGGATCAAGTCGATGAACTCCTTGCCATACTTTCTTGCCTTTCCCTCGCCTACACCCTGACAGTTATGGAGCTCATCGTAAGTGATCGGATAGAGGATGGACATGTCCTCAAGAGCCGGGTCTCCGAATATGATCCACGGCTGAAGATTCAACTTCCGGGAAATGTCCTTCCTCAAGTTCTTGAGCATGGACAGGAGCGCCGCGTCTCCACCCCCTCCCTTCATGCCGGCAGCCGGTGCGTCCTCATCATCCTCATCGCCCGTACCTTTCCCCTTGAAATTCTTGTCCTCCACAAGACGGATCTCATAAGGGTTGCTGAAAAAATCCTCACCTTTCCTGGTCACATAGATCAGACCGTATGTCTCGATCTCCTTCTCAAGAAGATGCAGCAGAAGCCCCTGGTTGATGACCGAGCACCAGAACTTCATACTGTGGCCAGCACCCGAGCCGAAAAGCGGGAATGTGTCGTGACGGTAGGATTTGATCATCGCCGTCGACTGCCCGGCCAGGACCGATGCCAGATGTTCGATCTTGAAATGTTCCGGAAGGGACCTTACAAGTCTTATCACCAGACACATCTCCTTGCGCCCGTCGAATGTGGCCTTCGGATTGAGACAGTTGTCGCACAATCCGCAGTTGTCCTTAGGATAATCCTCTCCGAAATAGTTCAGCAGCATCCTGCGGCGGCACATGCTGGATTCGGCGTACGCCACGGTGTCCATAAGCAGCTGACGGCCTATCTCTTGCTCCGAAACCGGCTTGCCCTGCATGAACTTTTCCAATTTGCGGATGTCCTTATAGCTGTAGAACGTGATGCATTCAGCGTTCTCCCCGTCCCTGCCGGCACGTCCGGTCTCCTGATAATAGCCCTCGATGCTTTTAGGAATATCATAGTGTATGACAAAGCGCACATCCGGCTTGTCGATTCCCATGCCGAAGGCTATGGTCGCCACAATGACCTCCACGTCCTCCATCAAAAACCTGTCCTGGTTCTCCGCCCTGGTCTTCGCATCCAGTCCCGCATGATAAGGAAGCGCGCGGATTCCGTTGATCTCCAGCAACTTGGCGATTTCCTCAACTTTCTTGCGGCTCAAGCAGTATATGATTCCTGATTTCCCTGGATGCTGCTTGATGTACCTTATTATGTCTTTGTCAGGATCTACTTTGTCACGAACCTCGTAGTACAGGTTAGGTCTGTTGAACGACGACTTGAAGACGGTAGCGTCCATGATTCCGAGATTCTTCTGAATGTCGTTCTGGACCTTCGGGGTGGCTGTCGCCGTCAAGGCCATGATAGGAGCCCGGCCTATCATCTGGACCATGTCCCTGATCCGGCGGTACTCCGGCCTGAAGTCATGTCCCCATTCGGAAATGCAATGGGCCTCATCCACGGCGTAGAAAGAGATCTTCACCTCCCGAAGCAGATCCACATTCTCCTCTTTTGTAAGCGACTCCGGAGCCACGTAAAGCAATTTGGTCACACCGGAAAGAACATCCGCCCTGACCTCCTGGATCTGGGCTCTGTTCAAGGACGAGTTCAGGAAATGAGCGACTCCGTTCTGTTCCTCCACAAACCCGCGGATCACATCCACCTGATTTTTCATCAAGGCGATCAGCGGAGAGATCACGATGGCGGTGCCAGGCATAACCAAGGCCGGCAGCTGGAAACATAAAGACTTTCCGCCGCCCGTCGGCATGAGGACAAAAGTGTCCTTGCCATCCAGAAGGTTCCGGATGATTCTCTCCTGATCCCCCTTGAAGGAATCAAAACCAAAGAATTCTTTCAACTTGGAATTCAGCGATGACGAGTCGATTTCCATAGAATTACCTAATTATTTCTAAAAATAGTGATTGTTTTCGGGATAAACAAGCATTTTGAAATTTAATGGACAATAAAGTCAATATTTTTTGCGATATTTGCGGAACTTTCGGGGTTCTTTACCCTGGAAGCGACAAATCGGCAACTTTTAAAATTTTTAATAGTGTTATGAAGACATTCAAAATGCTTGCGGCGACAGCGATGGTTCTTTCAATCGCGGCCTGCAACTCAAACAAGGTTGACGGCAAGGCGGATGGTGCGGACAGCACAGCCGTTGCCGAGGTTCCTCAGAAACCGACCAGCACAAAGGATCTCCTTCCTTCAAAAGCGACCGTTGATTCAGTAAGTTATCTTCTTGGTATCCAGCTTGGTTCCATGATCAAGAACTACAACATGGGCGACCTCAACTTCAACATGATCAAGAAGGGAGCCGCTGATTTCGTGGCCTCCAAGGGCAACCCGCGCGACGAGGAGTTCACAAAGCAGTTCAAGGTCAACCCTGAGGAGATGAACCGCATCATGAACGAGTTCGTCCAGAAGAGGGCTGAATATGTCGGAGCGATCAACAAGGAGAAGGAGCAGAAGTTCCTTGAGGCCAACCTCAAGAAGGAAGGCGTTCAGGCGACCGGATCCGGACTCCAGTACATCATCGCCGAGGCTGGAAGCGAGGTCAAGCCTACTTCCGAAAAGGACACCGTCTATGTTCACTACAAGCTTTCCCTCACCGATGGCACCGTCATCGAGGAGGTCAAAGAGGACCAGGACGCGGTCATGCTTACCCTCAACAGGGTCATCCCTGCATGGACAGAAGGTCTCCAGCTTCTTGGTGAGGGTGGAAAGGCTACTCTTTATGTCCCTTCAGAGCTTGGCTACGGCGAGCGCGGATCTAACGGCATCGACCCTAACACGACTCTCGTGTTCGACATCCAGCTCGACTCTGTAAAGCACTTCGTTGAGCCGGTTGTAGAGGACAAAAAATAATCTCTGCCTTCAGGCAGCGTATGACAAGCCTGCTTCGCGCCCGTGCGCCGAGCAGGTTTAATTTTTACAAGACAAAGAATATCATGGCATTGGAAATAGAAGGCAGGATCAAGCAGAAGCTTGCCAAGCAGAGCGGACAGGGAGCCAAGGGCTCCTGGACAAAACAAGATTTTGTCCTTGAATATCAAGACGGCAACTATCCGGCGGACGTGTGTCTGACGGCTTTCGGCAACGACAAGGTCGCGGATCTGGACAAGTACCAGGTCGGAGACTCGGTTAAGGTGGCTTTCAATCTAAGGGCACGGGAATACAACGGACGTTGGTACAACGATGTGCGTGTCTGGAGAATCGCTCCGGCGGGACAGTCGGCATCAGCCCCGGCGCAGCAGCAGGCATACCAGGCTCCACAGAATTACTCTCCGGCTCCTCAGCCGAATTACGGAGCGCAGCCTCAAGCTGCTCCAGCCCCGACCATCGATGACCTTCCTGCGGATGATCCAAGCAATGATCTTCCGTTCTAAACATCAACCCAACGGATGGAAGGGTCACGGCGCCACCAGGTAAGCTGCTTTTTGGCGTAATGACGAGTGTTCCTCTGGATGAGGCGGACAGCTTCCTCCAGAGGAATCTTTTTATCAAGATATTCAAAGATCTCCTTGTAGCCGACGGTCTGAAGCGCCTGGCAATCCCGGTACGGCAGCAGCGACCGGACCTCCTCCACAAGCCCCTCGTCAATCATATTCAGAACCCTCTGATTAATCCGTGAATATAGTTCCTCACGCGGCCGCGTAAGTCCTATTTTTTCTATCTCGAAGGAACGCCCGCGCCTCTCCCCCGTCTTGAACGACGAGAACGGCCTCCCAGAGACCAGGCAGACCTCCAAGGCCCGTATGACCCTCTGGCTGTTGCGGGTGTCAATCTGTGAATATGTCAGCGGATCCTTCAGCCTAAGTTCCTCGGCGAGAGTCCCAACGCCTTCTTTTCCAATCCTTTCCCACAGCTCGGCCCGCAAAGCCGAATCCCCGTCCGGAAGATTGTCAAGCCCGTTGCAGACCGCGTCTATGTAGAACATCGAGCCGCCGGTCATCACCAAGGTCTCGTGTCCCTCATCGAAAAGTCTCTCGACCAGAGCCACAGCCTCCAGCTCGTAATCCCCCGCCGTGTAGGCCTGCGTGACCGGAACGGACTGAATGAAATAATGCTTCACAGCGGCAAGCTGCGAAGCACTCGGGACAGCGGTCCCGATCGACATATTCCTGAAGATTTGGCGGGAGTCGCAGGAAATCACCGGCGAGCCATATTCCAAAGCCTTCGAGACGCTGAAGTCAGTCTTGCCGACAGCGGTAGGTCCAAGGATTATGAGAAGCCGCCGGGACATATTCGAAGCAGAGGAACTGATTCTTAGATGTCCAGATCCTCGGTCCCGTCGAAGACTATCTTTCCGTCCTCGTCGTCATCGTCCTCCTCATCGTCCCTGTCTTCATCCAAGGAAAGGGACGAGCCACCTTCATCGTCATCATCATCATCCGAACCCCAGTCTGGCTTCTGGCCAGGCAGATGTCTTTGAGAATCAGGAAGATCCTCAAAAGCCACATAACCGTTCTCGAACTCGATAGGATTCGGGCCCTTCACCTCGACGATCGTAGGAGAGCATTCCGGCTTCTCCTCCACGCCCTCGAACGTGACGATCACGCTCTTGCGGTTAGGCACATCGTAGAAGTACAGGAACGAGGCGACCCCGTTCTTGACAGTCTGCGCCACGGTTACATTGTCCACTGTGCCGCTGCCAAGGTCGAACAGTCCGTAGCGGGCGAGAACTCCGCCGCCGGCATCCATAGCCTTGAACATAATCAGCTGATCCTGCGGAAATTCCATGTCCGCACGCATCTGTTTGTGGAATTCGTAAAGGGTCGTTTCGCCCCTCATCTCATAAACCCGGTAGAATCCTTTGATCCCGGCCAAAGTCACCCTGTATTTATAAACCATAAATATTTTTGATTCAAAACCATTTCAAAATTACAAAATTTATCGTTCGGTTGCAAAATTATGTGAAAAACGCTATTTTCGTGTCTTAGGAATGGAAAGACCAGAAAACATCATCCGAGACTCCTACAAGAGCATTCCCGGACCGGCTGAAGGGCTGTTCAAAGACAACGGCAGCCGCTTCATCTCATTCGCTTTTCCTGTCGAGACAGAAGAAGAGGTCAAGAGCATTGTCTGTGACTTGAAAAAGAAGTACCACGACGCCCGCCACCATTGCTACGCCTACCGCCTCGGCTATCTCGGGGACAAGTTCAGGGCCAACGATGACGGAGAGCCTTCATCCTCGGCCGGCAGACCGATCCTGGGCCAGATCGATTCCAGAGGGTTGAGCGATGTGCTGGTGGTGGTAGTGCGCTATTTCGGAGGAATCAAGCTCGGGATCCCGGGACTTATCAGAGCCTACAAAACCTCCACGGCAGAAGCCCTTGACAAGGCCGGATGCGTTGAGAAGATCGCCGGAAAATGGTTCAGCGTCCGTTTCGGCTACGAGGCTATGAACAGCGTCATGAAGATTCTCAAAGACATGGACCTCAAGCAGAAAGGACAGGCTTTCGGAGCGGAGTGCACACTTCAGGTCTGGATCCGGCTCTCCGCCGAGGATGACTTCCGTACCAAAATCGGGAAAATCGAAAACTGTACGATAAACGAACTTTAAATCATAAACATCATGCCTAAAAGTCTAATTTCAATCCAGGATTTTTCAAAGGATGAGATACTCCACATCCTTGAGACAGCAAAGGAATTCGAAGCGAACCGTGAACAGAGCTTTCTCGCCGGAAAGGTGGTGGCCTGCCTGTTCTTCGAACCTTCGACCAGAACGAGGCTCTCGTTCGAGGCCGCGGTCAACAGGCTGGGAGCCAGAGTCATCGGCTTCCCTGACAACCGCAACACCAGCCAGACCAAGGGAGAGACCCTGGAGGACACCATAAAGATTGTGTCCAACTATGTGGATATGATTGTGATGAGGCACCCTCAAGCGGGAGCGGCGGACATCGCCGCGTCAGTGGCGTCGGTGCCTGTCATCAACGCCGGCGACGGAGCGAACCAACACCCTACGCAGACCCTGCTCGACCTCTACGCCATCCAGAAGACCCAAGGCAAACTCAATGGATTGACAGTGAATATGGTCGGAGACCTCAAGTACGGCCGTGCCGTCCACTCCCTTGTGGAAGCGCTGCGCTGGTTCGACCCACACTTCATATTCACCTCTCCTGAAGAATTGAATATGCCAAAGAAATATCTTGAGCTCCTTGACCGTGAGGGAGTTGACTACCGGCAGACCGACAGGATAGAGGATGGTCTCAACATCTGCGACGTGCTCTACATGACAAGAGTCCAGCAGGAAAGGTTCCCTGACATGGATGAATATAATAAGGTAAAGGATGTCTATCGACTCTCCGCCTCGATGCTTGGCTCCGTCAAGCCGAATATGAAGATAATGCACCCGCTCCCAAGGGTCAACGAGATCGCCACGGACATCGACGACACCCCATACGCCTACTACTTCCAGCAGGCCGGCGGCGGAATGTACGTCAGGATGGCCATCATCTCGTACCTCCTCGGCTACAGATAATTTATAGTAACCTTCAAAAAATAACCTGCATCATCTTAAGGAATCTTTTCGGTCTACATCTCTTTTCTCATCAGTCATGTGCCACCGGCACACTCCTTCTTCGAAAATAGATCTATCCTCGAAAATATTCTCTTAATCTGAGGCAACTTATTTTTTTCATGTTACTTAATTTCGCGGTAAATGTTGGGCAAATCCTTTTAATTGCCTATCTTTACCGCGAAATCAGTTTTGATTTTAAACCGCATATTTTAATAATACTTTGAAACTAAAATAGAAATGAAGAAAGTACACGTATTCAACGCCGGCCCTTGCCTGCTTCCGCAGGTGGCCATCGACAATGCCATTGAGGCCCTCAAGGATTTCAAAGGCACAGGTGTCTCTGTTCTCAGCATCTCCCACCGCACAAAGGAGTGGGACGCGACTATGGACGAGTGCCGCGCACTCTGGAGAGAGCTTCTGAATATTCCCGAGACACACGAGATCGTGTTCCTCGGAGGCGGTGCGTCTTTGCAGTTCCTCTATGTGGCTATGAACTACCTTGAGAAGAAGGCCGCCTATCTTGAGACAGGTGTCTGGGCGAAGAAAGCCCTCAAGGAGGCCAAGGGAATCGGCGAGGCTTACGCTCTCGCAAGCTCTGCCGACAAGAACTACTCTTACATTCCTAAGGGATACGAGATTCCTACGGACATCGACTACTTCCACATCACCACGAACAACACCATCTACGGTACCGAGATCAAGGAAGACATCGACTGCCCTGTTCCTCTGATCGCCGATATGTCATCCGACATTATGAGCCGTCCTGTGGACGTGAGCAAGTACGATCTCATCTACGGTGGCGCGCAGAAGAACGTAGGTCCTGCCGGCGTGATCTTCGCGATCATCAGGAAGGACTCTCTCGGAAGGGTTTCAAGGTACCTCCCTGCGATGCTTGACTACCGCAACCACATCGAGAAGCTGTCTATGTACAACACCCCTCCTGTATTCTCCATCTTTATGATGAACGAGACCCTCAAGTGGCTCAAGAGCATCGGTGGAGTTCCTGCCATCCAGAAGATCAACCAGCGGAAGGCTGACCTTTTATATTCAGAGATAGACCGCAACCCTCTGTTTGTCGGCACCGCCGCGAAGGAGGACCGCTCGCTGATGAATGTCTGCTTCGTTATGGCCCCTGGCTACGAGGCTCTTCAGGACGAGTTCCTGGCGTTCGCCAAAGAGCGCGGAATGATCGGCATCAAGGGTCACCGCTCGGTCGGAGGCTTCAGGGCTTCCCTCTACAACGCCTGCACCGTCGAGGACGTTCAGGCCCTTGTTGATTGTATGAAGGAATTCGAGGAACTTAAGAAATAGCTCATTATGAAGATATTAGTCGCAACACAGAAGCCTTTCTCAGCGGCGGCTGTCGCCGGGATCAAGGAGATTGTCACCGCGGCAGGACACGAGTTCGCCGCTCTTGAGAAATACGCCGACGCTTCGGAGCTCATCGCCGCCGTCGCTGACGTGGACGCTCTTATCATCCGTTCCGACAAAGTCACAGCCGAAGTGCTTGACGCCGCGAAACAGTTGAAGATCGTTGTCCGTGCCGGAGCCGGTTATGACAACGTTGACCTCGCCGCGGCGACCGCGCACAACGTGGTCGTCATGAACACTCCGGGACAGAACTCCAACGCTGTCGCCGAGCTTGCCATCGCGATGATGATCTATATGTCCCGCAACCAGTTCACTCCTGCCACGGGATCCGAGATCCAGGGCAAGAAGGTCGGCATCCAGGCTTTCGGCAACGTCGGCCGTCTGGTCGGCAAGAAGGCCGAGGCTCTTGGAATGAGTGTTATGGCCATCGACCCGTTCATTCCTGCGGAGAAGATCCGTGAGGCCGGAGCGGAGCCAGCCGATTCGCTTGAGCATATGTACGCATCCTGCGACTTCATCTCCGTGCATATTCCTGCCACTCCTCAGACCATCGGTTCGATCGGTTATGACCTGATCACCAAGATGCCTAAGGGTGCCTGTCTGGTGAACACCGCCCGCAAGGAGGTCATCGACGAGGCCGGACTGGAGAAGGCTCTTGAGGAAAGGACTGATCTGAAATACATCACCGACGTGGCTCCGGACAACTACGCCGCGTTGAAGGAGAAGTTCGGTGTGCGCATCTTCGCCACCCCTAAGAAGATGGGCGCGCAGACCGCCGAGGCGAATATGAACGCCGGCCTTGCTGCAGCACGCCAGATCGTGGACTTCTTCGCCACGGGCAACACACGTTTCCAGGTCAACAAGTAATTCATGAATATTCAGATGGCACCCCTGCCTTTGCACCGGTGCCATCTATTTCAAAAGCAGTTCAGGCTGCCTGAAAGAGATTCTTCTAGGCACATTGGCATATTCATTCAACATTTTTCCAAGAATATTATGGTAAGAGTAAAACCGTTCGCGGCGATCAGGCCGCCGAAAGATATTGTGACAGAGGTGGCAGCACCACCTTATGACGTGCTTAACTCCGAAGAGGCCAAGGAGATGGCCGGAGAGAAATCCCTCCTCCACATCACCAAGCCGGAGATCGACTTCAACCCTATCCTTGAGGATCACGACCCTAAGGTCTATGACGAGGCCGTGATGAATTTCAAGGAGTGGCAGAAGAAGGGTTGGCTCAAGCGTGATCCTAAGGAGTGCTACTACGTCTATGCACAGACTATGGAGGGCCGCACACAGTACGGACTCGTTCTCTGCGCCCACACGGACGACTACGCTTCAGGCAAGATCAAGAAGCACGAATTGACCCGCAAGGACAAGGAGGACGACAGAATGGTTCACGTCCGCATCCAGAACGCCAACATCGAGCCGGTGTTCTTCGCCTACAAGGACAACCACGTTCTGAACGAGATTGTCGCCCAGACCGTCAAGAAGGCTCCGGAGTACGATTTCATCGACGAGAACAAGTTCGGCCACAAGTTCTGGGTGATCGATGACGACAAGACCATCGACCAGATCACAAGGCTGTTCCAGAACGATGTTGACGCCTTCTATGTTGCTGACGGTCATCATCGTACAGCGGCCGCCGCTCGTGTCGGCGCCGAGAAGAGGGCTCAGAACCCGAACCACACCGGAGACGAGGAGTACAACTTCTTTATGGCCGTGTGCTTCCCTGAGAGCCAGCTGAAGATCCTGGACTACAACCGTGTCGTAAAGGATCTGAACGGTCTTTCCAAGGAACAGTTCATCGCCGCTCTTGAGGAGAACTTCACGGTCCGCGAGATGGGTAAGGAAATCTACCACCCTGACCATCTGCACAACTTCTCGATGTACCTTGACGGGAAGTGGTACTCTATGGAGGCTCTTCCTGGCCGGTACGACGACAAGGATCCGATCGGAGTCCTGGATGTCACGATCCTCTCGAACCTCGTACTTGACAAAGTGCTTGGAATCAAGGATCTGCGCACGGACAAGAGAATTGATTTCGTAGGTGGTATCAGAGGTCTCGGTGAGCTCAGGCGCAGGGTTGACAGCGGTGAGATGAAGGTCGCCTTCGCCCTCTACCCTGTCTCGATGCAGCAGCTCATCAACATCGCCGACACCGGCAACATCATGCCTCCGAAGACCACATGGTTCGAGCCGAAACTCCGTTCCGGCCTCGCCATCCACACACTCGGATAGAAGCATCACGACCTTCGGAGAGCCGAACGGTCACTGAGCTTGCTTTGCAACCGGTCACTGAACCCGTCAAAGTGACCGCCGCAAGGCCAAGGGAAGTCACGGCCACTGACCAAATTTACTTTCCGGTCAATGAGCCTGTCGAAGTGACAGACGTCGGAATCATAGACACGACCAGCAATCGGCCACCAAAGCCAAACAGCATGGAACAGGCCTCGGCTCACATGAAGGTCAACTAATTATGAATATCAAACTATGCGTTATCCTTCCGTCCTTTCCGGCGGAAGGATAATCGTTTTTCGCAGGTGCCTGATGAGTGAACCGCCTCATCTGGTAGAAGAGTCCGTTATTGATAACGCACTCATATTCAGAAAAAAAGCCGATTCCCTTTGGTTGATTCCAGCCAAAGACTCAACGTTATTAGATTCATTTTCAGCATATTAATCGCCACCGATTGATTATCAATCAGTGCCACGTAAAGCATTGGTCAGATGCAATTTAACACTTCGTCTTAAGGTATTTGTTTCCAAAGTATTACACGTCACTCCTTGACAATCAACCAGTGCGGATTAAAGCATTGAATGTCAGATAACCAACGACATGCCTTTGGTTCAAACATACCGAAGACAAGTAACTTTATCAATAATAGTCAGGGCATTACATCCCATGCAGAGACGAAAGAGTGAGGAACGGGGGTACCTCGTCTGAAAGATACAACTGATACTCCTGCCAAGATACAGTCTCAAACACAGCCCCTGATACATCTGATGAAATTCTTCCGGACTTATGTACTTTAGTAATGTCGAAATATTAGTGATGCGCTAACTTTCGCATCTATGTTCGTAACTTATTAAGAAGCTGTTTAGAATTGTTTGTTTGAAGGTTTGAGAGTGAAAAACTTCAGTTTCGACCGCTTCTTCCAAGGAAGATAGCGGTGCTATCTGACTGAAGAAGCGGGAAGAAAATGAAGATTTTTCACCTCAAAGAACATTTCAAACAATTCAAAACAGCTTCTAACATTGCAAAGTTTAACAATATTCTACTATAACCTCGATTTGAAATTAGTTTGTACTGAAGGTTTATGACAGCCCCTCAACTACTCATTTGAAATAAGGATTTTTCAGAACTTACTTTATTTGATAATTATTAACGCATCAGTACTAATGTCGAAAAAATAAGTTGCATCAATCGATAAATTTGAACACATAGAATCACCTTGAGCATCAATATATTGCAAATTTAAAGTGATGCATGTTATTTTTTTACATTCTACTTAGGCCTTTCGACATAATAAAGATTCATCTATATGTTAAGCGCAAGCCTAAAATGCCTGGTCCGAATTCTTTTGGAGTTCTACGGATAAATGCCTATCTTGTCACAAACATATTGACCAACTTAAATTATTGAATTATGGCTCGTTTGAGGCGAATGATTTATCAGAAGGGTGCGGTCGGGCATATCTTCCAGAGAGCACGGTCCGGATTCGTGGTGTTCTACAGCGTGAAGGACTCGCTGGTTTTCTTTACGATATTCTCTTTGACTGCGGCCAAGCATAGGATCCGTGTGCTGGGGCTTTGCTTGATGTACAATCATATTCATGTACTGGTCGAGGCTGAGGATCACAAAACTATCGCGAGGTTCATGCAGGAACTATGCTCAAAATTCTCAAAGACTTACAACATCAGACACGGATTAAAGGGGAGTTTGCTTTCCACTTACGGGTTGTCCAACAAACGAGGCGGCAAGCAGGCCAGAACCTCACTCGCCTACCTCTACAACAACCCGGTTGAGGACCGTATCTGCAAGCGGGCGGAAGACTGGCGTTGGAATTTCCTGGTCTATGCGGAATCTGACCATCCATATTCAGACAAGCTCATCCCTCGTGAAGCATCTGTAAGTATGAGAAAAGCACTTTCGAGAGTAAAGATGCTACATGCACACGGCAGACCGCTTTCGTACGAAGTGCTTGATGACTTGTTCCTTTCGCTGAATGTGAGCGAGAAGAAACAGCTTATTGATTTCATTGTAAGGGAATATTCAGTCATTGATTTCAAACGTGTGATCAGTTACTATGGAAGTTATAGGAATATGCTGACCGCTTTCAGCAGCAACACAGGCAGTGAATATGACATCAGGGAGCCACACGATCCTTATTCTGGTGCCGACTACAAGAAGATGACACACCATCTGGCGGCAGACGGGCGGTTTTCAGGCATCGAGGATGTGCTGAGACTCCAAGCAGAGGAGCGCATCGCCTACCTCAACGAGCTCATCAGCCGCTGTGGAGTCAGCATTGAGCACGCGCGGAAATTCCTGCGGATTGAGGCGGTGGAGGATAAAACACTGAAACACAGAAGATAAGCAGATAACCTTCGGTGCTTACAAGCAGAAGGCCATGCCCTAAAGTTCTGAAAGTCAAGGTTATACACGTCACCAGTTGGCTATCAGCAAGTGATGCGTAAAACATTCTGAACAACGCAAATAGATTCTTATCTTTAGTGCAAGTCCACTAAAGGTCACCGCTTAAGCTATTAACAAACAAGACGTTAATCTTCACAAAGTCAGCGGCAGGAGTAACATATTGCGTCTTAGAAGCTGTGCTGGATTGCTTGTTTGAAGGTTATGGACAAGCTTTTTTCCTGCTGCTCACCTCGGCGATCCGAACAAGTTCGTTCCTTCCACGGAACTTGCCCTGAGGCTCTCAGCATTTTTCGGGAAGACGGTCAACGAGTTGTTCTCGTTGTGAGGGACAGAGACGATGCCGGCATATTCTTGTTGGATAAGGCAGAGTTTACGAGGAATATTTATTAATTTTGCACTGCGTCTCTTCGGCAGGTATGGAATCATATCGAAAAGATTTGATGATCTTTGCAACAAGAGGTAGCGAGAAGACTGAACAAAACACACAAAGGATATGCACATCGCGATAGCAGGCAACATAGGCAGTGGCAAGACCACCCTGACAAAGATGCTGGCGGCCCATTACGGCTGGACTCCGAAGTTCGAATCGGTTGACTTCAACCCCTATCTTTCTGATTTCTACGCTGATATGGAGCGCTGGTCATTCAACCTCCAGATCTATTTCCTGAACAAAAGGTTCAAGGATGTCGTGGACATCTCAAGATGCAGCGATGTCATCATTCAGGACAGGACAATCTACGAGGACGCGCGCATATTCGCCCCGAACCTTCACGATATGGGATTGATGAGCACCCGCGATTTCGAAAACTACTCGGATCTCTTCGACCTTATGATGTCGCTGGTCAGCAAGCCGGACCTTCTGATCTACCTGAAATCCACCATTCCTAATCTGGTGGCGCAGATTCAGAAGAGAGGCAGGGAATATGAAAGCAGCATCCGCATCGACTATCTTACGGGCCTCAACAAGCGCTACGACGACTGGATCTCCAAATATGACGGGCATCTTCTGGTCATCGATGTGGACAACATCAAGTTTGAGAACCGTCCGGAGGACTTCCAGACCGTCACCGACAAGATAGACGCCGAACTCTTCGGCCTCTTCCCGGAGGTCAGACAGATTGATGAATAATGACTTAGTAAGCGTTAAAAAATAAGTTGAACTAAATTTTGTGTCAGATTTATGAGGATAGATTTCTTTTGGAAGAAGGAGTGTGCCGGTGGCACATGACTGATGAGAAAAGAAATATAGACCATAAAGATATACAAATTGTTCAAGTTATTTTTTAATGATTACTTAGCGGCAAGGAATAACCCGCTGCGGTTTTGGCAAAGATAATTTTAACGATTACATAGTATGTCAGCTAAAAGACCGACAATCATCGAGTTCGTGGAGAAATATACCCACGAATACTCTACGCACGTGTTCCTCCGCGAGAAAGTGGATGAAAAGTGGACCGAGACATCATTCGAGCAGACCCGCAAGGAAGGCTACCGCATCGCGGCCGGCCTGATGGCCATGGGACTCAACAAGGGCGAGAGGGTCTCTCTCCTTTCAGAGGGAAGGAACATGTGGATCCTTTCCGAGTTGGGAATCCTCTACGCCGGCGGCGTGAGCGTCCCGCTCTCCATCAAGCTTGAGGAAAGCAACGACCTGACTTTCAGGATCCAGCATTCCGAGTCCAGGTTCGTGATCGTTTCCGGACAGCAACTCCCGAAGATCCGCAGGATAATCTCACAGCTGGACTGCGTGGAGAAGGTCATCGTGCTGGATAACATTCCGGCGGCCAACGCCAAGGAGGTCTCGATGGAATGGGTTCAGGCTCTCGGCGACAGCTACCTGTTCGGTCACAAGGCCGAGTTCGAGGAGCGTTACAAGTCTGTGGAGCCAGACGATTACGCCACGATCAGCTATACTTCCGGAACAACAGCCGACCCTAAGGGCGTTCTTCTTACGCATCGCAACTACACTGCCAACGTTGAGCAGGCTCATTCCGTGATCGGAGTCAAGCCTGATTCCACGATGCTCATCATCCTGCCTCTTGACCACTGCTTCGCGCACGTGGCCGGATTCTACACGATGATGTCCTATTGCAGCAGCATCGCCACCGTGCCTGTCGGAGCCAACCCGCTCGCCACGCTCAGGAATATTCCTATAGCTATCAAGGAGGTCCGTCCGCACGTGATGCTGTCAGTGCCGGCGCTTGCCCGCAACTTCAAGAAAAACGTTGAGACCACCATCCACAAGCAGGGACCGAAGGTCGAGAAACTCTACAACTACGCCCTCAACCTCGCAATCTCCTACAACAAGGAATATTACAACCGTGGCGGCATCCTTCAGCTTTGGAAGAAGCCGTTGATGGCCTTGTTCGACAAGATCATATTCAAGAAGGTCCGTGAGGGATTCGGCGGCAGGATGGAGTTCTTTGTGGGAGGCGGCGCGCTTCTGGACATCGAGCTTCAGAGGTACTTCTGCGCCATCGGCATTCCTATGTTCCAAGGCTACGGCGTGTCCGAGGCGACCCCTATCATCTCCGCCAACTCGACCGGCCATGCGATGTTCGGTTCTTCGGGCCGTGTCGTGAAGCCGCTTGACATCAAGATCTGCGACGACAACGGCAAGGAGGTTCCGCTCCGCACGAAGGGCGAGATCGTGGTGCGCGGCGAGAATGTGATGGCCGGCTACTGGAAGAATCCACAAGGCACTGCCGAGGCTCTCCGCGACGGTTGGCTGCACACTGGAGATATGGGCTATATGTATGATAGTGAATATCTTTACGTTGTCGGCCGCTTCAAGTCTCTGCTGATCTCATCCGACGGAGAGAAATACAGTCCGGAAGGTTTCGAGGACTCGCTCACCGACGGCTCGAAGTACATCGAGCAGGTCATCCTGCACAACAACCAGGATCCTTACACGATCGTCCTGATCGTTCCGGCGAAGGATGCCCTCAAGGAATATGTCTCCTCGAAGGGTCTGGATCCAGCCACACGTGAGGGCAAGGAGGCGATGCTGAAGAAGATCCAGGAAGAGATTGATTCCTACAAGAAGGGCGGCTCACACGAGGGTATGTTCCCGGAGAGGTGGCTGCCGGCCGCCGTGGCTGTGCTGCCTGAGCCGTTCACCGAGCAGAACGGATTGGTCAACAGCACGATGAAGATTGTCCGTGGCAAGGTCGAGAAGCATTATGCTGACCGCATCGAGTACGCCTACACTGCCGAGGGCAAGAATCTACTCAACGAGAAGAACATCGAAAGCCTTTAGTGGCCGTCCCGGTCACCGGATCTTTTGAAAGACGTTACGCTGCATGAGTACATTATATTCACGTCTTGCTACATTGTCCGCATTGGCATTTGCGGTTTCCTCCCTGATTGTCGGCTGCGGTGGATCCGGAGGCAATCAGAAAGACGAACCGGATGCGCCTTCTGTGGACGAAGTGGCGTTCGCACGGGGCGCGGATGTCAGCTGGGCTTCGGAGATGGAATATGATATGGAGCATAATCCGGCCAGAATCAATGGCTCGGCCTTCAAGGATTCCAAAGGGAACACCGGACTTTATCCTGTCTTGAAGGCGGCCGGGGTCAACGCCATCCGTCTCCGTGTGTGGGTCAAGCCGGAGGATGCCAATGGCTGGAGCGGCAAGGACGATGTCGTGAATATGGCCAAACGGGCCGCCGAGGCCGGAATGTCGGTGATGATTGATTTCCACTACAGCGATTTCTTCGCTGATCCGAGTCGTCAGAATACTCCCGCCGAGTGGGCTGGCCTGGATCTGAAAGGCCTTTCCGCCAAGGTCGCCGAGCACACCAAGGATGTTATGACCGCCTTGAAGTCCGCAGGAGTCACTCCGCATTGGGTGCAGGTCGGCAACGAGACCCGACCGGGAATGCTTTGGGAGACCGGACGTCTCTATAACGACAAAGGGGATATTCCGGGAGGTTGGTCAAACTATGCCGCCCTCACCACGGCAGGCTATGACGCTGTCAAATCCGTGTTCCCTGACGCTCAGGTGATTGTCCACATCGACAATGCCTATCAGGACAACACCTGGTTCTTCGACAAGCTCAAGGCCAACGGTGGAAAGTTCGATATGATCGGACTGTCGCATTATCCGATGACCAACTTCCAAATGACCTGGAAGGCGATGAACTCTGCCGCCATATTGAATATTAAGACTTTAGCCTCGAAGTATGGCTGCAAGGTGATGGTCTGTGAGGTTGGTGTCAAGGCCTCCGCGTCAGAGATCGCCACATCCACCCAATGCCTGACCGAATTTATGAGCTCGGTCAAGTCCCTGTCCGTCTGCGCCGGTGTGTTCTACTGGGAGCCTCAGGTTGACGGAAAATGGAGACCTGCCATTTATGAGAAACAGGGGCGCAACTGGGGTGCCTACGATATGGGTGCATTCACATCCGATGGTTCAGCTATCACCCCGACATCAATTCTCTCGGCTTTCGAAGAATGAGGTGCGACGTTCGGTCACTTCGACAAGCTCAGTGACCGGGGATAGGGTTTTGTGGCCAGGGGGAAGGGGCAATGTGTCTGACTACTTCTCCAGAGGGAAGAGGCCGTAGAGCTCGGCATCTATCCTGTCGGTGATGGAGGCGAAGTCCTCGGGGCGGTTCTCGAAGTCGAGATCGTCAGCCTCAATTGTCAGGACCTTGCCGTCATATTCATTGATCCACTTGTCATAACGGTCGTTCAGGCCGCTGAGATATTCAAGGCTCATCGTCTGCTCGTAGTCGCGGCCACGTTTCTGGATCTGCGCCACGAGGTGAGGCACCGATGATTTGAGGTAGATCAGCAGATCCGGCTTGCGCACCGTCGCCGCCATCACGTTGTAGAGGTCCATGTAGGTCTCGTAGTCGCGCTTGGTGAGGTTGCCCATCGCATAGTTGTTGGCTACGAAGATGTGCACGCCCTCGAAGAGCGTCCTGTCCTGGATGATCACGTCCTTGCTCTTGGCTATCTCCAGCACGTCCTTGAACCTCTGGGCGAGGAAATATGTCTCCAGATTGTACGACCAGCGGGGGATGTCCTTGTAGTAGTCCTCCAGATATGGATTGTATGTCACCGACTCGTACTTCGGTGTCCATCCGTAATGCGCGGCCAGCATCCTTGTGAGGGTGGTCTTGCCGCTGCCTATGTTGCCTGCTATTCCTATGTGCATTATTTTTCTCCTTCTATCTCTATTCCTTCCCCGTCCCAGTCAAGATCCTCCTCCGGCTCGTTGAACGGTTGGAGGAACGGGTTGTGGGTCCTTTCGTCTGCAATCGTGGTCTTGCGTCCGTGCCCCGGAAGCACATCCACATCACCCGGCAGTCCCATCAACTTGTCCATTATACTGATTATCAGATGGTCATAATCCCCTCCTATAAGGTCCGAACGCCCGATCGCCCCGGCGAAAAGAGTGTCGCCTGTCAGCAGGACCTTGTCCGTCTCGTCGTAGTAGCAAACCCCACCTGGAGTGTGTCCTGGAGTGGTTATCACCCTGAAAGGTGACCCCTCAAGCGTGTCCAGAACCTCCCCGTCACGGATGTCCACCGTCTTGATCTCAGAGGAATCATGAGCTACCAGCCCGAACTCCCTCACGGCCGCCGGATTGTTGTCCAGAATCATCTTGTCCTCCGGCGACATCAGCACCGGCACTGAATATTCCTGGACGATCCTCAGCACCCCGTGCACGTGGTCGAAATGCCCGTGCGTCAGCCAGATGGCCTTCGGTGTCAGCCGTTCCGTCTTCACCAGCTCCTTAAGCTTAGCGAACTCTTCCGGCCAATAGCACCCCGGATCCACAAAAACGCAATTCCCCCTTCCGTCCCAAAGCACATAGCAATTCTCCCGGAACGAATTGAAATTAAATGTCTTGATGTTCAGTTGATGATCCTGACTCATTGATTCGTCTGTTTTACTCTTGACTACAAATTTACTGAATATTCGTTAAATTTGCGGAATAAAGCGGAAATGATGAGCAAGAAAGAATATATCGAGATCCGGGGAGCGGAGGCGCATAACCTTAAGGGTGTGAACGTTGACATTCCAAGAGGAGAACTTGTGGTGGTGACGGGGCTAAGCGGCAGCGGGAAGTCCTCGCTGGCGTTCGACACGATCTACGCAGAAGGGCAGAGACGGTACCTGGACACTCTTTCGCCTTACGCCAAGCACTTTATGGGTGTACTGGAAAAGCCTGAGGTCGAGAGCATAACGGGACTGAGTCCGATCATCGCCATCGAGCAGAAGACCACGGGCAACAACCCACGCTCCACCGTCGGAACCATCACCGAAATATTCGACTTCCTCCGGCTTCTGTACGCGAGGGCTTCGAGGGCATATTCACCGGTCACGGGGAAGGAGATGGCCCGCTACACGGACGCGCAGATCGTGGACCTCATAATGGATGAATATAAGGGCAAGAAGTGCTACCTGCTCGCTCCGCTGGTCGTGGGGCGCAAGGGACATTACCGCGAGCTGTTCGACCAACTCCGCAAACGAGGCTACACCGATGTCAGAGTGGACGGGAATATACTCCCGCTGAACGAGGTTGATGCTCTGGACCGCTACAAAAGCCACTTCATAGAACTGGTCGTGGACAAGCTCAAGCCGTCTGAGGGCGATGAGAAACGGGTCCGGGACTCCGTGATGTCGGCTCTGAATCTTGGCAAAGGCTCGGTCGCCCTGCTGGAGTTCGGCTCTGACAAACTGAGGCATTTCTCCAAGCACCTTGTCGATCCTGATTCGGGAATATCCCTGCAGGAACCAGCGCCACACTCTTTCTCATTCAACTCCCCGGAAGGTTACTGTCCTCACTGCAAAGGACTTGGAATGATAGTGAATGTGGATATGAATTCCATCATCCCTGACAGATCAGTGTCAATCGCAGACGGGGGAATAGTCCCGCTGGGTAAAATGCGTGAGACCAAGAAATATGATGTGATCCGCTCCATCGCCCGGAAATACAACTTCTCTCTGTACGATCCTATCGACTCGATTCCGGACGAGGCCATCTCGCACATCATATTCGGAAGTGATGAATTGTTCCGTGTAGGCGAAGGTAGTCTGTCCGAAATGGTTACGTTTGACGGAATCGTGGACGACATCGACGAGAAGATCGTGTGTCCTGTCTGCCACGGCACCAGGCTGAACGAGAACGCCCGCTGCTTCAAGATTGACGGCAAGACTATCTCAGAGGTGGCGGCGATGGAGATGACCGAACTCAAGGAATGGTTCGCGTCGTTGCCAGGGAAACTAAACACAAGAGAGAACAATATAGCGCGGGACATTCTCAAGGAACTCAACGAAAGGGTTCAGTTTATGCTGGACGTAGGCCTTGACTATCTGTCACTTGACCGCCCGACTGCCTCGCTTTCCGGCGGAGAGGGCCAGAGGATCAGGCTTGCCACGCAGATCGGATCCAAGCTCGTCAACGTGCTGTACATCCTGGACGAGCCGTCAATCGGACTGCACCAGAGAGACAATCGCAAGCTGATCAACTCGTTGAAGGAACTCCGGGACGAGGGCAACTCCGTGATGGTCGTGGAGCACGACTACGAGACGATGATGAGTGCCGACTGGCTTGTGGATGTGGGTCCAGGGGCCGGCGACAAAGGCGGGAAAATATGCCTGAACGCACCTCTGAAAGCTCTGATGGAATATTCCTCGGACAACGGAAAGATTCCTTCCTCATTGGACAAGGAGACCGCCGGACACTGCATATTCGGGAAGTCAAAGACGCTGGATTACCTTCAAGGGAAAGATTCGATCGAGATTCCGTCCGAGCGCCGGGCAGGAAGCGGCAAGTTCCTGAGCATCAAGGGAGCGAGGGGCAACAACCTGAAGAATGTCAGTGTAGATTTTCCGCTGGGATGCTTCATCGGGATCAGCGGAGTGAGCGGGAGTGGCAAGTCCACGCTCATCAACGAGACTCTGATGCCGATTCTCAAGAACAAGTTCTACAGGGCTAAGCTGCATCCTTTGGCTTACGATTCACTGGAGGGTGTCGAGAACATCGACAAGCTGATAGAGATCGACCAGAGTCCAATCGGACGTTCGCCGAGATCAAACCCGGCCACGTTCACGGGTGTGTTCAACGACATCCGCAACCTGTTCGCCGACACTCCGGACGCAAAGGTACGCGGGTTCAAGGCCGGCCGGTTTTCGTTCAACGTGGCTGGTGGACGCTGCGAGGCCTGCAAGGGGGCCGGAATCAAGGTCATCGAGATGAACTTCCTGCCGTCCGTGAATGTGGTCTGCGATGAGTGCAGGGGCAAGAGGTACAAGGAGGACACGCTGGCCGTGCATTACAAGGGCAAGAGCATCAACGATGTGCTTGAGATGCCTATCAGCGAGGCCTATGAGTTCTTCAAGCCGATTCCGGCCATCGCCCAGAAACTGAAAGCGTTGGTCGATGTAGGTCTCGGTTACGTTCATCTCGGCCAGTCAGCCGTGACACTTTCCGGCGGCGAGAGTCAGCGAATGAAACTGGCGGCGGAGCTGTTCAGAAAGGCGACCGGCAACACATTGTACATCCTTGACGAGCCGACGACCGGCCTTCACTTCGAAGACATCAAGGTATTGCTCAACGTTCTGCAACAACTTGTCGATCAAGGCAACACGGTGATCATCATCGAGCACAATCTGGATGTTCTCAAGAGTGTGGACTACCTCTTCGACCTCGGTCCCGACGGTGGTCGCCGCGGCGGCCTCATCGTCGCCCAAGGCACTCCCGAGCAACTCGCCCAGAACCCCGCCTCCGTCACCGGCCCGTTCCTAAAAGAGATTCTTGCCAATGCTGCCGTTAACCGTCCATAACGCTCCTTCACAGGCGTTAATTTGTACAAATCACGCTTTTAGAGGGACAATGATCTCTTCACGAGCGTCTTTCTGTCATATTCCCGCTTTTAGAGGACGTGGGTTAAATTTAGGGATCGACTAACTTTCGGTGTATCGCACTAATATCAAGACAATTATAAGCAATGTGTCATTAAATAAATAATATGTTGACAATTAACGATTTGCAATATTTTGTGGTCAACTCGTATATATTTTTAAGCTTCATCTTCTATATTTTCGTGCCGTTATTTTAAATATGATATAGTACAGTATAGCAAGGTTAATGACAAAATTCCCATTCCAAAAGAAATCCATACGCCACTGTTTAATCGCATCGAACTGATCATACGGCACTAATAACTGAAACACGTTCCTAAGTATGAATAATTACCAGATCCGTGGAAAAACTCTATGTAATTACCATAACCAGTACCATTTACAAATGTTAAACTTGTTTTGTTTTCCCACTCATTAATGGCCCTTTCAACATTTGATTGTAAAGAAAAATCTTGTGCGAATGTATAATACACCGTATTACCTGGCCAATATTTTATAACATCTGTTATTGCTCCAGATCTTGTCATAATAGTTTCAGTCTGCTCTTTTGAAAGGAAAATATCTCCTTCAATAATGGCAACAGAATCAGAAAAATGTCTTGAACCATTTTGAAAAGATTCGGCATTCGACATTCATTCTAATGGAGTATTTGTCAAAGCGGGACATCAGAGTCTTTTAATATTTTTGACACAACAGAGAGAAGCGTATATTCACAGGAAGACGCATCCTGAGGAGGATCAAGTATTTCTTGCGCATTAACAAGCAGTTCGTACTCGTAGCCACTTTCATAGTTGAAGCCATCTATCTGGCTATGACTAATTTGCCAGACAGGGTTGTTGTCAACCTTTATCCAATAGCATGTCTCAGGCCCATTGGCTCCTGTAGCGGTGATTGTCTTTGATGCAACAATCCATTTTTCTTCCCAGCTTTTGCCATAGATAGTAGATTCTCCATCAGATTTATTACAACTGACAGAGAGAACGGCGAGAAGAGACAAAACACAAAAAAGAAGTTGTTTGTTCATAAAAAGTCTTTGTCCAAAGTTTTACAAAAAAAAGAATTGATTCCCAATCGTTAAGAATAATCATAGGCAATACTGCTTCTACGATTTCAGAGGTCAGTCTCCTATGTTGAGTCAATCGCTAGTCACGCCTACAGTACTGTCCGGCCACTAGGTCATAGGATCATATACAATACTATATCACAAATTTATAATACATTACTCGGAAAAGCAAGAGTAATTTATAAAAGAGCAAATAAGTTTGCAGAGTGGCACTTGAGCCAGTTCTCGCAAGCCATTAATAAGAGCAAAAGAATCTTCGCGCAACTCATGTTGCGAATTTAGCAAGTGTGTCGGCCCGTTCCACAAGGAGATTCTTGACAGAAAAGTGTAGAATACCGCATTCTTCCGCCGAAAGGCCGCACGGTATTTCCGTGGAGATCAAGCAACTGAAGATCAACAAAATGACGCACCCTCCTCAGCCCTATGTTAGGCACAAGGAGGGTGCGTCACAATATTCATTTACAAGAGCTTGCGCTCCACGGTTGAAGGGAGGCTCGCTCTTTCAACGGCACCAAGCAAGGCTTCAAGGCCAGGCCGGATGCCGCATCGGGAAAGGCTATCGTTCCCAGGCGAGGGCGGAGGCGCCGAGGATGGCGGCGTCGGACTCCTTGAGCTGGGAATATACGAGCTGGACCTTGTTCTTCCAGAGAGGGAGGACGTTGTCGTTCATCGAACGGAGGATCGGCTCGGTGAGGAACTCCTTGCTTCTGGCGAGACCTCCGAAGAGAATGATGGCCTCCGGAGAGGAGAACGCGATGAAGTCGGCGAAAGCCTGGCCGAGGAGGGTTCCGGTATATTCAAAGATCTTGATGGCAAGGGCATCGCCTTCCTTGGCGGCCTCATAGACATCCTTTGAGGAGATGCTGTCAAGGCTGCGGAGGGCCGATGGCTGATCGCTCATATCCAGCCACTCGCGGGCGGTTCTGGCGACTCCGATCGCGGAGCAGTAGGTCTCAAGGCAACCACTCTTTCCGCAGTTGCAGCGACGGCCGTTGTGGCGGACGATCGTGGTGTGGCCGAGCTCTCCGGCGAATCCGTCGTGACCATAGACCATCTCACCGTTGATGACGATTCCGCTGCCGACACCGGTTCCGAGGGTGATCATGATGAAATTCTTCATACCTCTCGCGGCACCGTAGGTCATCTCACCCATCGCGGCGGCATTGGCGTCGTTGGTTAGGGTCACAGGGATGCCGCCCATCGCTTCGGTAAGCATCTTGGCGAAAGGAATCGAACCAGCTCTTCCCCAAGAAAGGTTAACGGCATTCTCGACTTCACCGGTGTAGTAGTTGGCGTTAGGAGCGCCCACACCGATTCCACGGATCTGCCCTTCGGCACCGGCATCGGTGATGATCTTCTTCAGCGCCGCGGCAAGTTCCTCGATGTAAGGCTCGACAGTAGTGTAGGAGTCTGAACGGATGACTGTCTGGGCGAGCACGGTTCCGCGCGCGTCAACAACCCCGCATTTGGTGGTCTGTCCACCGACATCTATTCCTATTACTAGATTCTGTTCCATAATATTTGGCTATGATAAGTCCCGGTGGAGAACCCCACCGGGACGGGATTTCAAATTAAGCGGTTTTCTTTACTTTAGAGCCGAAGAGTGCGTACCAAAGGATGTAGGCCACACCAATGATGACAACAATGTAACTCATCAGATAGTTGGTGGCGTCAGCGACGGCACCCTGGATGAGAGGAAGGATACCACCACCGCAAACCATCACCATGAACAGGCCGGAAGCGATAGATGTGTACTTGCCGAGGCCCTCGACAGCGAGATTGAATATGGCGCCCCACATCACGGATGTGCAGAGACCGCAAAGGATGAAGAACATCACTCCGATCGGAATCTCGGCGAGGGAGAATGAGAGCTGAGAGGTGATCGCAGGGAACTTGACGGTTGTCGTGTCACCAAGGAACATTCCAAGAAGAAGGAATATGATGGCGACAGTGCCCACGAAGCTGACCATGGCGCGGCTGGAGACCTTCCCTCCGACGGAAGCTCCCACGAGACGACCACAAAGCATGAGGAACCAGTACATCCCGACAATTGTTCCAGCCACAGCGGCGCTGATGCCGATCTCGGCGGATGTCATGTATAGGTTCACGAAGTTAGGAATACCTACCTCGACACCCACATAGACGAATATGGCGATGATACCAAGCACGAAATGCTTGAAGGAGAGGGCTCCCTTGACGCTCTCGCCGATGGTGAGCTGCTGCGTCTTTCCGGAAGCAGCAGCCGCCTCAAGCTCAGGTTCAGGAATATGCGAGGCCGCGATGATGATGAACGCCAGAGCGAAAATGCCCATCGCGATGAAGAGCGCCGGATTGGCGTCGGCGATCTGGGTGTCCTTCGTAACGTCACCGATGAGATAACCCACGAGCACAGGCACGATCGTGGCGCTCAAGGAGTTGCAGGATCCGCCCCACTGGATGAGCTGGTTACCCTTGTTTCCACCACCACCGAGAGTGTTGAGCATAGGGTTCACAACCGTGTTGAGCATACACATCGAGAAACCGGAGATGAACGCGCCGAGAAGATAGACGGCGAAGCTGCCGGCGATTCCTGAAAGGAATGTGATGCCGACTCCGACAAATCCTACGGTCACGGCCGCGAGGGCGGTGAACTTGTAGCCCTTCTTGGACAGGATCATACCGGCAGGCAGGCCCATAAACGCATAAGCGATGAAGTTGGCGGCGTTGCCCAGCTGGGACATAAAGTTCGAAGCGGCGAACTGCTGCTTCACGATGACTCCGAACGGATTCTGGAATCCCGTCACGAATGAGATCATCGCGAACAGGAAGAACATAATCACAATAGCGAAAATGTTACCTTGTTGTTTCTTTTCCATTTGTAAGATGTTTTATGTTATCGAAAATATTTCGTGGCATATTCCACAAATTTAGCAAATTAATTTCAAATTTGACCGAACGGCTTCAAAAATCCGCATTGCAGAATGACCTTTATAAGATTATTACTAACTTTGAGCAAAGAATATTCATGAATATGAAAACGATAATCGACGTTAACGCCCATCTGCACACACCGTACTCCTTCAGCGCCTTCAAAGACGTGAGACAAGCCCTTGATATGGCCGCCGCCGAAGGTGTCGAAGTTGTGGGAATCAATGACTTCTACAGCCTCGACGGCTACAGGGAGTGGAATGACGAATGCGCCGCAAGGCATCTCTACCCGATGTTCAACATCGAGTTCATCTCTCTGAACAGCGAGGACCAGGCCGCCGGATTAAGAGTGAACGACCCGAACAACCCGGGACGCACCTACCTGAGCGGAAAGGGACTGGCCTATCCGGTGATACTCAGCGGCAAAGAGGCTCGGATGCTCGCCGATGTACGGGCTGAGTCCAACGCCCAGGTTGAAAGGATGTGCGCCAAACTGAACGCCCATCTGGATGAGGTCAAGGCCGGATTCAACGTTGATTTCAAATATATTGTCAAGGAACTGACCAGAGGATCGGTGCGTGAGCGTCACCTTGCGAAGGCTCTCAGGATGGCGGTTGACGCCAAAGCCGACAAAATCCAGGACAGGCTCGCCCTCTACGAGAGAATCTTCGGCGGACAGCCACTGAAATCCGCACCGGACAACGAGGCGGCGGTGGAGAACGAGATCAGAAGCAAACTGCTCAAGGCCGGCGGCGCGGCTTTCGTGCCTGAGGATCCTAAGGCGTTCCTGCCGATGGAGACTGTCTGCCAAATCATCAAGGCCGCCGGCGGAATCCCTACCTACCCGTTCCTCGCGGACGATGCAAAGGGCAACTTCACCGACTTCGAGGGCGACCTGCAAAAAGCCGCCGACACGCTGAAAAAGCGCGGGATCAAGTCCGTGGAATTCATCACGACCCGCAACACGACCGCCGTGCTTGAGGAATATTCAGGCTACCTCCAGGACGAGGGCTTCATCGTCACTTTCGGCTCGGAGCACAACACTCCGGCGCTGGAGCCGATCCGTCTGCGCACCCGCGACAACGCCGAAGGACTCAGCGAAAAACTGCGCGAGACCAACTACAGAGGAGCCTGCGCGGTGGCCGCACACCAGGCTGGGCTGAACTCCATCGAAGCGGGAGACGAGCTGATCCGCAAGACATTAGCCATTTAGGAATATGTCAGCTCAGCGAACAGAACACATAATTGACACACGAATATGAAACAGATTGAAGACCTTATCGCGATTTCCCGGAAGTTCGGACAGGACTCCAGGTTCGTGATCGCAGGAGGCGGCAACACTTCCTACAAGGATGAGAACAGACTTTGGGTGAAGGCCAGCGGCCACGCCCTCGCAACGATAACAGAGGACGGGTTTGCCGTCCTTGACAGAGCCCTTCTGAACGAGATGGGCGAAAAGGCTTACAATGAGGACACGGCGATACGTGAGGAACAGGTCAAGAACGACCTCGCAGCGGCCTGCATAACAAAGGACAGAAGGCCTTCAGTGGAGACATCCCTGCACAACTGCATGGGATTCGCCTTCGTGGTTCACCTCCACCCTACCCTTGTCAACGGCCTGATGTGCTCGGTGAACGCCGAGGCCGCGTGCAAGGAGATATTCCCAGATGCCCTTTACATTGAATATACCGACCCGGGCTACACGCTTTTCAAGAAGGTCTATGACCGGATAAAGGCCTACAAGGCTGAGAAAGGCAAGGAACCCCAGGTGATATTCCTTCAGAATCACGGAATATTCGTGGGTGGGGACACCACCGCTGAGATTGAGGGAACATATTCAGAAGTCCTTGGAAAACTTGAGGCCAAGGTCGCCGCTCTTCCGGAGGGTGACACGGCTGTCTCGGAGACTGTTACGGATGTCGTTCCGGCGATCAGGCAGATGCTCTCGCGCTCCGGAAGGGGCTTCAAGACCTTGAAAGTCACGAAGAACGCCCTTGTGGATTATTTCATTGAAGGAAACTTCAAGATGATCGCCAAGCCGTTCACCCCGGACATCATCGTGTACTGCAAGAGCTCGTACATATTCATTGAAGCCGAGTCAGATGAAGAGATTTTAAAGCAGGCCGAGGAGGAAATCGAGGCTTTCGTAAGCGGGAAAGGCTACACACCTAAGGTACTGCTCATCAAAGGAATCGGCCTCATCGCCGTGGGAGACAGCTCCAGGAACTCCCAGATCATCACCGATGTGTTCACGGACGCGATGAAGGTAGCGTTCTATGCGCAAAGCTTCGGCGGAGAGCATCCGATGGAGCGGGCTTGGATCGACTTCATCGACAACTGGGAGGTGGAGAATTACCGCCGCAAGGTGGCCTCCAACGCGTCCAAAGGCCGTGTGGAAGGCCGCACGATCATCGTGACCGGAGCCGCCCAGGGATTCGGAGAGGGCATCGCCCGTGAGCTGATGGCGCAGGGAGCCAACATCGTGGTGGCCGACCTCAACGAGGCGACCGGCGAGAAGACCGCCGCCAGCTTCAATGAGAAAGCGGGAGCCAACAAGGCCATATTCGTAAAGACAAATGTCGCGGACATGGCGAGCCTCCGGAACCTGATGAAGGAGACAATTCTGAACTTCGGCGCGCTTGACGCTTTTGTCAGCAACGCCGGTGTTGTCCGCGCCGGCGGATTGGACGTGATGACCCCTGAGAACTTCGAGTTCGTCACCAAGATCAACTATGAGGCCTATTTCTTCTGCGCCAAGGTCGCCTCGCACATAATGAAAATCGAGACGAAATATGATCCTGAATATTTCGCCGACATCATCCAGGTCAACAGCAAGAGCGGCCTGCGCGGCAGCAAGGCCAACTTCGCCTACGCCGGCGGCAAGTTCGGTGGAATAGGCCTGACCCAGTCCTTCGCGCTTGAGCTCGCCCCTTACAGGGTGAAAGTCAACAGCATCTGCCCTGGCAACTACTACGATGGTCCTCTGTGGAGCAACCCGGAGAACGGACTGTTCATCCAGTACCTCAACGCCGGCAAGGTTCCGGGAGCGAAGACCGTGCAGGATGTCAAGGACTACTATCTCGCCCAGGTGCCTATGCGCAAGGGCTGCAACCCAGTGGATGTCTGCAAGGCCATCCTCTACGCCATCGACCAGACCGGAGAGACCGGACAGGCCATCCCTGTGACGGGAGGGCAGGTCATGCTGGCATAATTGTAAATCCGGGAAGCGACCTTGACTTCAGGCAAAGTAAAGCGGCTTCCTATGTAATTCATTAATATCATGAAACAACTTGACGTAAATCTGATGCATCCGGCCGAACAGATCGCTATCATCATCGGCAGGATTTATCGCAGCGAGATGACCACCACCTCCGGCGGAAACCTGTCTATCATGGACGAGAACGGAGATATGTGGATCACCCCGGCGGCGATTGACAAAGGTTCGCTGACTCCGGCGGACATCATGTGCGTGAAGGCTGACGGAACCATCATCGGACCTCACAGACCTTCATCCGAGTACCCTTTCCACAAGGCCATCTACAAGATGAACCCGCATATTCATTCAGTGATCCACGCCCACCCTCCTGGACTGGTCACCTTCAGTATGGTTCACCAGGTTCCGGACACGAGCATCATCCCTCAGGCGCGCGCGACCTGCGGCCCTGTCGGATTCGCTGAATATGCCCTCCCTGGAAGCGAGCTTCTGGGAAAGAAAATTGTGGCCGAATTCAAGAAGAACCCGGACTACAAGGCCGTCATCATGGAGAACCACGGTGTCGTGGTTGCCGGTGAGGACATCGCTGATGCTTACCAGAGGTTTGAGACCCTGGAGCTCTGCGCGCGCACAATCCTGAACGCCAAGACTTTGGGAGAGCCTAAATACCTCAGCGAGGATCAGATCCTCCAGCACGAGAAAGCCGTGAACGTTCCGTTCCAACACTTTATGAACGTAACGCACCCTTCAGATGAGAGGGCGATCCGCGCGGAGATCTGCAAAATTGTCCGCAGAGCCTGCTCACAAGGGCTTATGTGCAGTTCCTACGGTACGGCATCCGTGCGCTGGAGAGGCAATGATTTCCTCATCACTCCGTCCAGCATGCAGCGTTGGGATCTTGAGCCGGAAGACATCGTGCAGATCAAAGACGGAATGGTAGAGGCCGGGAAGAACGCAAGCCGCTCTGTGGCACTTCATTACGAGATCTACCGCCGCAACCCGAAGGTCAACTCAATCATCCTGACCCAGTCCCCTGCCCTGATGGGATTCTGCACGACCGGAGTGAAATTCGACGTGCGAACAATCCCGGAGAGCTGGATATTCCTTCAGGACATCCCGACATTCCCGTTCGGGAGCCAGTACAACGAGCATCTGACAGAACTCGCCGATGAGTTCAAACAGAGACCGTTCGTGATGCTGGAAAACGATTCCGTCGTCGTGACCGGTGACCAGCTCATCAACACGTTCGACCGTCTTGAGGTGGCAGATTTCAGCGCCCGCTCGCTGATCCTCGCCGCTCCTTTGGGCAAGCTGAACCCGATCACCGACGAGGAGATCGAGGAACTCCGCGTGGCGTTCCACGTAGGGGAATAATAAAAGCAGACATATAACTGCGGAACGACTGCCTCTTCGGTAGGCTCTGCGACCGGTAAAGAGAAAACTCCCTCCCGATTTTTGGTAACGTGCAAAAATCGGGAGGGAGTTTTCTTTTTACCGGATCACGTCCTATTCTCCGGCGATGATCTTAGCGTCCTCGGCGCTGTCGATGCCCACACGCTTGGCGAGCCGCTCACTCCTCTGACGGATCTGCTCCTTGTGACGCAGTACCCAGTTCTCGGCATAGACAGCCACGCATGCAAGGAAGAAATAGATGACCGTCTGGATGATCATGGCCTTCATCTGCACGTCAGCCGCTCCCATCTCGCCACCGGCGGTGCTGAGGTTGATGAAACCCTGCGCGCCGAAAGTGGACGGGAATATGTAGGAGAACACCTTCCAGAAGCCCGGGAACGCGAATGTCGGCCATGAGCAACCGGTCAGGAACAAAGCCACAGGCGACATCGCCAGAAAGAGGATGAACACGGACTCCCTCCTCGTGATCAGCGTGCTCCAGACCATGCTGAAGAACACACAGTCAGTGATGAAGAAGACCAGCATCGCAAGGACATCCTTGAACTCACCTCTTTGAGGGATTCCGAATATTGCGGGGACGATGAAGGCTATGTACATACCCACAGCAATGTACAGCAGCCAGTAGGCGCCTCCACGTCCCATGACCACACGCCCGACACCGTGACCTTCAAGTCTGTCAGGAAGCGATGCGAAACTGCGGTTCCTCTCCCTTGCGGTTCCTACCAGCAGTGACATTCCGTAGAAAAGCGTCTGCTGGATGATGATCATCAGGATGGCCGAGATCAGGAAGAAACTGTAGTTGAAGGCCCTGTTGTAGGGATTATTGTCCTCGTAGCCGAGCGGCTTGACAGTCTGGGACGCTGCCTGTTCCGTCATCCCGAGGGACGAGAACCTCTGCATCTGGATCTGACCGATCTCATGAAGCATCACGAAGTTGGTGGCCATGAGAGCGTTCTTGTAGTAGAGGAAGCTGCTCATGTCCGCATAGACGGAGAATGTGGAGGTTTCGTTTCGAGCCAGTTTCTCCGTGAAGTCGGAAGGGAAATAGATGATACCGTTGACCTTGCGTTCCTGCATCATCTTTTCCGCCTCGGCCATATTCATACATTTCGCCCCGACCTCGACCTCTCGGGTGGCGTCGATCTCCCTGATGAAGCGGTGGCTGTCCGGACTGTCGCAATTGTCAACAATGGCAACGGGAGTCTCAGAAAGAATACCGTTCAGGTAAACGACATTGTAAAGCAGCGGATAGACAAGTCCGGCGACAAGGAAGATCAGCAGCACGCCGCTGTCTGAGAAAATCTGTCGAAGTTCATGACAGAATATGCCCCAGAAGTCCTTGATCCATGTTTTTGCGTATGTATTTTTCATGTCACTTAGTCTTTAGGGAAGTTCTGATGAATGTAGGCCTTCTTGAGTCGCACAAGACCTATGAGCGGCAACAGAATGAAGATCAGCAAGTAGATCACCTGCTTCCACCATCCGGCGAATCCGGCTCCGAATATGGCCTCCTGGACATAGAACAGATAATAATGACGCAACGGGAACGCCGCAGCAAGTCCCTGGATGTAAGGCGGCATGGCCTCTATCGGAAGCGTGAAGCCCGAGAGGGAGAATCCAAGCACGCTGTAAAGAGCGCCGATACTCAACGCCAACCTCGGCACAGGAAGCATCTCAAGGATGAATATAGCAATCGCCTCACTGGCGAAGATCATAAGGAATATGCCCAAAAACATGTTCCAGATGGATCCCGCCAACGGAAAATGCAGCCTATGGAAGAGCAGCAAGATCAGTATCAGCCCGATCGCCGAGAATGTCAGCGTCCACACCAGAAGCTTGCCGGCGAGGGCGGTCACGATCGAGTTGCCGGAGGTCTGCAGCAGATGCCTGGAGGTACCATACTTAAGCTCCGCTCCCAATGAATATATCAGGACGATTATCACGATCATCTCCAGCACACCCGGCAGCAGGACGCTGCTGAGGTAGTAGTTGTAGTTGGTGCCGACGTTGCCGATCTGATGGACATCCACGTCCACAGGACGGATCATGCCCATGATCTGGCTGTCGTTGTAACCTCTTGCCCTGAAGGCCTGCCTCTGCACGGCTCCGTTGGTCAGATTGACCATCTGAAGAAGATCCTTCCACGCAAGCGCCCCGCTGACGAAGTACAAGCCGTTGACGTAGAACGTGATCTTCGGCTGACGGTTCGCCTGGATGTCATCGTTCATCCCCACAGGAACGACACAGACAGCCGCGATCTTGCCTCTGTTCATGTCTTCTCTGGCAGCCGCGAACGAATCGTAGTGGACAACCTTTCCCAACTGGGTGGCGTCCAGCTGCTGGCAGAAATTCCTTGAGGTGGACGAGTAGTCGTAGTCCACAAGACCGATCGGAACATCACTCGGCAGACCGTCCTTCAGAAATGTCAGGAAGAATATGGCGCAGAAGGCTATCACGCCTACCGAACCCAGAAGATAGATCGGACGCTGCCTGATGATCCTGAGCTCGCGGCGGGCCACCGCAATTATTCTCTGCCAATTAGTCATGATGATAGTCCTTACTTAACGATTGCGGACATACCAGGACGAATGCCGTCCACCGTCACATCCGGAACGGCCCTGACCTCAAAGGTCTTGGCATCGTACATACCAGTTTCCTTGGTGGCCTTCCACGTGGCGTAGGACTCACGGACAGCCACATAGTTGATGGTGGCCGGAACCTCCTTGCCGTCAAGGGCCGGGATGATCACCGTGATCTTGTCGCCCTGCTTCATGCCGTGGAGGTAGTCCTCGCGTACATTGAACGTGAACCATACATCATTCAGGTCAGTAACGCTGGCGACAGGCGCTCCCTGGCCGACAAGCTCGCCGACCTTAGGGAAAAGAGCCGAGATGATTCCGTCAGCAGGAGCCGTAAGATACAGCTCGCTCAGATAAGACTCCACCTCCATCAACGCGCCGTTAGCCTGATCGACGAGAGCCTTGGCCGCAGCCTTGTCCTCCTCGCGCGCTCCGTTGACAGCCATGTCATACTGACTCTTGGCAGCCTTTGTCTGAGCGACGGAGGCATCGTACTTGGCCTTTACCTCGTCGTATTTCTGAGCCGCGATGACTTTCTGGTCATAGAGCTTCTGAATCCTGTCGAAAGACTTCTTCATCACGTCTTCCTGCACAAGAGCCTGCTGATAAAGCTCATAGGCTCCGGCGATCTGCTCCTTGCGGGCTCCGTTCTGAGCCTTTCTGCTCTGTGAGCTGGCAACCGCCTTGATGGCGTTGGCCTGCGCCAGCTTGGCACGTACCTCAGGAGAGTCGATGAGGGCGACGGTGTCTCCCTTGTGGACCATCTGGCCTTCCTTGACGTAAAGTTCCTCGATCCTGCCCGGAACCTTGCCGGACACACGATACTCACTGGCCTCTGCCTCGCCCTGAATCATCAGAGGCTTAGGTTTAGAGACGAAATAGCCGATGACGGCGATCAGAAGGATGATTACGATCAGCGCCACAATGCCAATCACAAGATTGTAGCTTTTCTTTTCCTTTTCCATAATATTCTTTGTTTTTTATTATTATCCCTTAACTTATTTTGTCTGAGCGTGGTTGTTGCCCTCCGCCTTGTTGAGGTTGGCGGCGAGCATCTGAAGCTCGATCCCCGCGTCGATATATTCAGAATGAGCCTTCAGCCAAGCGGTCTGGGCGGCGAGAGCCGTGTTGGTTTCGATCACGCCTTCCTCGAAGCCGACAGTCGCGGTGCGGAGATTCTCCTCAGCGCTGGACAGGTTGTTCTGAGCCATCGTGAGCTTCTCGAACGCCTCGCCTTCCTGCTTGCGCAACTGGGTCACCTGCAGGTTGATGAGGTTCTTGGCATCCTCAAGCTGGGTTCTGTAAAGGGTGGCCTCCGCCTTGGCCTTACGAGTCTTGCTCATGGCTTCGAATCCGTGGAAGATCGGAATGTTCACCATCACGCCGGCATTGAAGAATCCACCCCAGTCCTTCTGGAATCCATTCTTAATATTAGGATTGGTCACCGAATACGAAGCCATCAAAGCTATTTTCGGCATCATGTCGGCTCTTGCCACCCTGACTTTTCCGTCATAGATTTGAGAGGCCAGCTCAAGGCTCTTTGTCTCCGGCCTGTCGGCATATATCTGATCCAAATCCTTGTCCGCACCCATCTGAGGGACAGGAATGTCGGAGAGGGTTTCGTCAGCAAGTACGATCTCAGTGCTGAGATCAAGACCTATCTGCTTGCAGAGAAGCATTTTGGCAAGGGTCAAGCCATTGTCGGACTTGGTTTTGAGCATGTCCGCCTCGTTGGCTTTCACCTTTATCTGGAGAGCGTCAGACTCCGTGGCCACACCTTCCTTGACAAAAAGATCCACATCGTGCTCCATCTTGTGAAGAAGGTCGGCGTAGGCATCGGCAAGCTTCTTCTTGTTCGCGATGGAAACAATCTGCCAATATGCCTGATCAACATCAACTATAACCTGCTGGTACTGCTGGTCGTACTGGGTCTTTGACAGCTCTTCCGCCAATTTGGCAATCTTGTTGGCAGCTATGATCTTGCCTCCCACGAACACCGGTTGCTGAACCGTCACCGCACCTGCGAAAATATTCTGCATATCCGGATGGAAAGCGTCATCGATCTCCTTGCCAAGGGCGTTGATTGTCTGTGACATATCCGTCTGCGAAAGCGCTCCGAGAACCGTCTGCCACATAGGGCTGTTGGCATATTCAAGAGCGGCCGCCGGATTGGATTTTATAGCGGTCATCAGCTCCTGGGCGAAACCCTGAGTCTGGGAATGTATGAGCGTTCCCATATTCTGGAGCTTCTGCGAGGTGGCGTCGCTGACAAGGGCGATGTCATTGGCGTTATAGATGTACGCGCCTGTCGCCGAGATATTCGGAAGATAATTCGCGAACGCTATCTTACGGTCATAGCCTGCCATTTCAATCTTGGTCTCGGCCTGTTTCAAGGTCTTGTTGTTCTCGATTGCCATTTCGCGGCACTGCTCCAGCGTCAACGTCTGCTGGGCATTCATCGCAACTGGCACAAGAGCCATAGCGACCAATGTTGAGATTTTGACAATGTACTTGTTCATATTCATAAATTTTTTGTTCTTCTTACAAGCGATAGGCTTCACTACAAATTGACTGCCAAATTATACCATTAGAATGAACGATTGGACTCTATAATTGTCAAAAGGTAGAATATTGCGAAATTTTGCAATGACAAGAATATTTCCTAATTTTGCCGCCAGACGCTAAAAACATTTTATGGAATGCCAGATTCGTTATTGAACATAGGTCTTAAACAGATCAGGAAACTCGTTCCTGTCCAGAACGAGATCCAGCTTGAAGACGATTTCTTCATCATGGACGTGAAGTATAGCGACAACCTTCAATTTCTGAAATATCCTTGCCGCAGCGATGCGTACATCGCTATTTTCTGCAAATCAGGAGAGCTGAACGTGGAGATCAACCTTCGGTCTTACAAAGTGGTCAAGGGTACGCTGTTCATCGGCACCCCGGGGAACATCATAAAGATAAACAGGCTGGGCAATGAAGGCGACAACGGATTCGAGTTCATTGTCGTGGCGATCTCCAAGGAGTATCTTTCCAGCATAAGTTTCGACTTTAAGAAAATTTTCGACGATCGGCTGAAATTGCTGACGGAACCATGCATTCAGCTTGACGACAGGAACATCGCATTCTGTTCCAAATATTTGGATCTTATAGGGGTAATCCTGTCCTCGGATGTGCCGAACAAAAGGGAGGCGGTCGGTTCTTTGATAGCTTCGCTGTTCTATGTTCTCGGAGGACTAATGGAGAAGAGTGCGGCCAGAACCCCCGAGTTGCCTGGAGCGGCGGTCAACACGAGAGTAAAACTGATTTTCGAGCATTTCATGGCGCTCGTCACCGAGCATCACACCTCAGAAAGGAACATGGCCTTCTATGCGAGCCATCTTGGCCTGACACCCAAATACCTTTCCAAGCTTATCAAGCAGGTAAGCGGACGGTCGGCGCCGGACTGGATCGACTCGTTCGTGATTCTGGAGGCCAAGAATATGCTCAAGTACACCGACGACAGCATTAAGGAGATCGTTTTCAAACTGCATTTCCCGAATCCGTCCGTGTTCTACAAGTTCTTCAAGGCACACACAGGAATGACACCAAGTGAGTACAGGAACGGGTGAAAACCTTTTAAATCTTGCCGCCACCAATGGTGCGGTCCAGACGGAACATCGCCGGATCATCTTGCACAGAATCCCCCTCAGAAGTGTCTCGAAGCGGCATTTTGCATCAATCTGTAAGCAAACAACGGTGCTTTCATGAACAATTGACGCAAAAATCGTTTTAAAAAATTACGAAAAAGTTTTGGATATTCGATAAATCTTGATACCTTTGTCCTTGGACAGACAAAAGTTCTTTTTGTTGTCTATTTGTTAAGTTCGTTTTATATACAACAGGCCGTCGCTTTGGGGAAAGCGGCGGCCTATCAGTTTGTCAGAAGACAAACTGATAGGCCGCCTAAACCTTCAACCCCCAGTCCCTACGGGACAGCCCCAGAGGGGCACGGGGAAAGAATTCCCCGACCCCCTTCGGTCGCTTCGCTCCGATCCTCGTGGCTTTTGAGTCAGCCTTATTACCTTTCACCCCTCAGTTGATTTGCGACAGTTCCCGTAGGAGTGTCATTCTCCATCACCTCTTAGGTATCAGCCGGTGGCATACAACATGCTTTTAATCAAGCAGATAACACATCAGCCTTAGCGTAAACCCACCAAAGACAGATAGCTGATCATTTGATAATAAACATAATAAAGTCCACAATTCGGTATACAGGCTGGTCACTTCGACAGGCTCAGTGACCCAAAAAGGTCCCGCAGAAATTTCTGCAGGACCTTTTTTGCGGAGAGAACGAGATTCGAACTCGTGATACGGTTACCCGTATGCAGGTTTAGCAAACCTGTGGATTCAGCCACTCTCCCACCTCTCCGGATGTTCTGGCCGAACGGTTGTCAAACCTTTCGTCGCTATTTGGACTACAAAGATACAAATTTTTCTTGTTTTCCAAGAATCTTGTTGAAAATCTCGACAAAAACAGCACAAAAGGCAACAGGTAGGTAGCAGTCGGGTAGCAGCAGGGCAATAGACGGGTAATATACGGACAGTCGCCGTGCAACAAACAGACAGGCAATAGACGGGTAGCATGCGGGTAGCAGCAGGACAGCAGGCGGGCTGTCATCGGGGACCTCTACCGGCAGGGGTCAGCGATTCTGAAGCTTGAGAGTCAAGGCTATGAAATCATCCACACTCAGGCGCTCGGGGCGGAGACCGAAGACTGGGTCGGACAGGAGATCCGGTCTGATCAGCGGCTTGAGGGAGTTGCGTAGCGTCTTGCGGCGCTGGCCGAAGGCTGTCTTGACCACCGTGCGGAAAAGCTTTTCGTCACAGCCGAGGGCCGTGCGGGAGTTGCGGGTGAGACGGATCACGGCGGACTGGACCTTAGGTGGAGGGTTGAACGCTCCAGAACCCACAGTGAAAAGATATTCAATGTCATACCATGCCTGAAGAAAGACCGACAGGATGCCGTATGTCTTGGTGCCGGGCTTCTCGGCGATGCGCTCTGCGACCTCCTTCTGGATCATGCATACCACCTCCGGGACACGGTCGCGATGCTCAAGAATCTTGAAGAATATCTGCGAGGAGATATTATAAGGGAAGTTCCCGATCACTGAATATTCTCCCTCGAATATTCCGTCAAGATCCATCTTAAGGAAGTCACCCTCAATCAGGTTGTCACCCAATTTCGGGAAATGCTTCTTCAGATAGACAACAGACTCGCCGTCAATCTCAATGACTTTCAACGCCAGTTCCGGACGTGGCAGCAGGTACTGGGTCAGGACTCCCATTCCAGGGCCGACCTCCAACGCCTGATGCCCCTCAAGAGCCCCGACAATGTTCTTCGCAATACTCTGGTCAGTCAGAAAATGCTGACCGAGCGCCTTTTTCGCACGTACTTCCATAGGGCAAAGATACTGAATATTCTTCGATTCTGTAGCCGTGAAGAGTAAATGGTTGCTGATGAATATCTTGACCACTTTCCTTCGGTGAGATCAAGCGGAAGAGTCATAGCTATATTTCTGAAAACCAATGCATTAAGCACCACCAATTGATACAGAGTGAGTGACAGGTAAGATATTCTTAATGAATCAGATAGCAACTCCTCTTTGGCAGAAACCGACTAAAGGCAGCAGCGTTATCCATTATTACCCAATACTTTACACTATCCATAACGGTTACGGCACACATGGAAACAGATCACTTCGACAGGCTCAGTGACCGCCGAGGTGACTGCTCTGCGACCGAAAAGGTTGATCGCTCAGTGAACGCCGAGGTGATCGCTCTGCGACCGAAGAGGTTGATCGCTCAGTGACAGCCGAGGTGATTGCTCTGCGACCGAAAAGGTGATTGTATGCGACCGAGATGATCGCTCGGTGTACAAAAAGGAGTTTCTGTGTCAGATGTCAAGATTGTCCACTGATCCGTTACACATTTTTGGCGGTGGTGCAGCGGTTGACGAGGTAGGCGATGGAGACGTACGGGATGCCGGAGTTGGTGGCAAGGCCGATCTCGCAAGTGCGGCTGTTGGAGTAGCCGACCGGGACGCCTTTGACCTGGGCTTTTAGCTTGCGAAGGGCGTACTTATTGAGTTCCGGGTGGGTCATTCCTTTGTCGCCGGCGAAACCGCAGCAGCCTACGCCTTCTGGAACAATCACGTTGGTGGAGCACATGCGGGCAAGTTCAAGCATCTTGCCGGTCTTGTGCATCAGGCGCATCGAGCAGGTGAGATGAATGGCTACCGGGGTGTCGGTCTGGTGGAAGTCCAGCCTGTCGATCAGGAAACCAAGGATGAATTCGGACGGTTCGTAGAGCCGCATCTTCTTGATCTTGTGCTCCATACGATGAAGGCAGGGGCTTTGGTCGCAAAGGATAGGGTAGCGGCCTTCCTCGCTGGCTTTCCAAAGTGCATCCTCGAGTTCCTTGGTCTTTCTGTCGGCGATTTCGGGCATTCCTTTGCTTTCCCAGATCGTGCCGCAGCAAAGAGACGACATATTCTCCGGGAATATGACCTCGTAGCCTGCTTTGGTCAGAAGTGAGACCATCTCCTCAACGAGAGGTTTGTCCACGGCGTGGTGATGTTTAGGGAGGCCCATCATCTGGTTGATGCAGCTCGGGAAATAGACTACCTTGCAGACGGTCGGCATTCCTGTGACCGCTTCAGATGTTTGCGAGTCCAGGCTCATGGACAGGCTCCCCAACCTGGCAGGTTCCGTGGCCGCTTCGGATGTTTGCGATTCCGGGCTCATGGACAGGCTCCCCAACCTGGCCGATCCCGTGGCCGCTTCGACAGTCGAAGCGCCATCGTGGCCAACGGCGGCGGAACTTACCAAAGCCCTGAGCGATTTAGGAATATTGTAGGCCTCAGGGGTGGCTGGAGTCCAAAGCGGAATACGTATGGCGTTGTGCAGCCAGCGGCATAGGCCGCTCATGGCAAGGTCACCGAGCACGGTCTCGCCGGCCGTGGCCATCCTCAAAGCACCGCGAAGGCCACTCTTGACTCCGGCGTAATGACCGGCGACGAAGTTCCAGAAACCGTGGCCGAAAGAGCCCGCGGGCATATTCACCCTCCTCAGCTGATGAGTCAGGTCGGCGACATTGATGCCCATCGGACACGAAGTCGAGCAGAGGCCGTCCCCGGCGCAAGTCTGCTCCCCCGCGTAGGAATATTCCTTCTCAAGCGTCCGCAGACGAGTCTGTTCCGAGGCGGTCGGATCCGGCAACTCCCGCAGGGCGGTGATCTCACGTTGCGTGGCGATTCTGGTCCGGGACGAAAGCGTGAAGCCGCAGGAAAGGCAGTTCACCTCGCAGAATCCGCACTCGATGCATTTGTTCAGTTTCTTGTAGATCTCCGCCAACTCAGGCTCGACAGCCTTGCTGTCATCCGCCCACGGTTTCAGCACCGGCAACGCCTTGAAATTCTTCAAGAAGCACTCCGGATCATCGTTGAAGATCACACCAGGATTCAGAAGCCCGTGAGGGTCAAACAGTTCCTTCACCCGCTTCATTATCCCGAACGCCTTCTCGCCCCACTCGTACTTCACGAACGGAGCCATATTCCTGCCCGTTCCGTGCTCGGCCTTCAAGGAGCCGTCATATTTCCCGACCACCATCTCCGCCACGTCGCGGATCATCGCCTCATAGCGCCTCACCTCCGCCTCGGAATCAAACGACTGGTTGATGATGAAATGGAAGTTGCCCTCAAGGGCGTGGCCGTAAATGCAGGAATCGTCGTAGCCATGCCTGTCCAGCAGCGCCGAAAGATCCTCCGTCGCGTCTGGCAGATCCTCGATGTGGAAGGCGATGTCCTCGATAAGGCAGGTCGTCCCTTCGCGGCGCATTCCTCCGACGGACGGGAATATTCCCGAACGGATGGCCCAGTAGTTCCCCGTAATGGCAGGATCGCTACTGAATATGAACGAGTTGCCCTCCGCGTCATTCAGTACGGCAAAACGGCGCAGAACCTCGGAGAGTTTGCCGATGTTGGCATCCAAGTCCGTCTGGTCAGCACCCGTGACGCGAAGCAGGAGAGCGGTCAGATCCTTGTCGGGATATTCATTAAGCATCGGGTCATCTACTGACGCAAGCGACCGTTTGTCAAGCAGTTCAGCGGCATCAAGCACCGCAGGATTGATTTCTTTTCTGAGCGCCACAACGGCCTCGGCAGCCTCCCTTACCGTCCCGAAATAGACCATCGCTGAAGCTTCCTTGGACGGCAGCGGCAGAGTCTTCATCGTGACCTGGCTCATAAACGCCAGCGTACCCTCGGAGCCGACCAGCAAATGGGCGATTATGTCGAACGGATCTTCAAACCTGATGAAAGGGAATATGTTGAGTCCGGTGACGTTCTTTATTGAATATTTATACCTTATGCGTTCGGAGAGTTCCTTGTCGGCAAGGATTCCGTCCCTCAGTTCCTCGATTCCTTTGATGAAATCCGGATGGCCGGCCCTGAAAGCCTCTCTGGAGGTCTCGTCCCCCGTATCCAGCACCGTTCCGTCAGCAAAGACCATCCGCACGCTCTCCAGTTCCTTGTCGCTGTTGGCGTGGGTGCCGCAACTCATTCCGGAAGCGTTGTTCATCACGATTCCGCCGACCATACAACTTCCGATCGAGGCCGGATCCGGGCCGAATTTCCGACCATAAGGCTTCAGGATAGCGTTCACCCTCGCCCCTACGATTCCCGGTTCGAGGGTTATCTCGGAAGCGTCCTCCGAAACCATGTATCTTTCCCAGTTCTTTCCCGCCACGATCAGCACGGAATCGCTGACAGCCTGACCCGAAAGGCTGGTTCCGGCGGCACGAAAAGTCACCGGGACATCAAACTTCGATGCCGCCTCAAGGATCTTCGAGACTTCTTTCTCATTGGACGACCGGATGACAATCTTCGGCACAAGCCTGTAGAAACCAGCGTCGGTGCCCCAGGCGAAGCGCCTTATCTCATCGGTGTAGAGTGCGTTCTTGGGCACGAATTTCCCTACTTCCTCAAGGAAACGTGAATATTTCTCTTCCATATTCAAGTAAGATACACTACTATGTAATACATCATCATTCCGCTGGCAATCAACTTGATGCCGGTTCCGCAAAGGAATCCCATAAAGGCTCCGAGGGCGGATTTGGCGGACTCCCAGCCGTTCTTGTCAGCGAAAACCAACTCGGCGAGAAACGCTCCAAGAAGAGTGCCGAGGATGATTCCGACCGGCGGGACGAAGAGGCCGACAAGCATCCCGGCTATGGCTCCCCGGCCAGCGGCTTTCGTTCCGCCCGTGACCTTGGTGAACCAGGACGGCACAATGTAGTCGATGATCGTCACGGCCGCAGTGATTCCCAGCCAGACGAGCAGAAATGTCAGCGACATCGGGTCTCCGGCCCCGTTCGTGCCTTTGCCCCAGAAATAGAGAATCATCAGCCCGACCCAGCTGACAGGAGGACCGGGCAACGCGGGAACAACGCTCCCGATGATGCCGACCACTCCTGCCAGCACGGCAAGGATGATGACCAAAACGCTCATTGTTTAAATCCGCGAGGTTACCGGCTAAGCCATAGCGGCCTCGACATCGTCCGGCTGGATCGGAAGGCGGTTCGGGCCTGTGCGGCGCGCGCCGTCCTCTGTCACAAGCACATCGTCCTCCAGACGGATTCCGCCGAAATCAAGGTAATCGTGCTCCAGCTTGTAGTAGTTCACGAAGCCCTTGTCGCGCTTCTCGCTCTTCCATTTCTCGATGAGGGCCGGAATGAAGTATATTCCCGGCTCATCTGTGATGACATTGCCCGGAACAAGCCGGCGTGCCATTCTGAGGCTGCCGAGACCGAGCTGCGTGGAGCGTTTCTGATCCGGATCGTAACCCACGAGATCCTCTCCGAGGTCCTCCATGTCGTGAACGTCAAGTCCCATGTTGTGGCCGAGTCCGTGAGGCTGGAACAGTCCGGCGATGCCTTCGTGAAGCATATTGTCCAGATTGCCGCGCACGATGTCCAGAGATCTGAGATCCTCCAGCATCAGCTTGGCGACGGCCAGATGAACGTCCCTATAGGCGACTCCCGGCTTTGTCAGATTGAACGCCAACTCGTTGCAGTCGCAGACTATCTGATAGATGTCCCTCTGCTTCTGGGTGAACTTGCCGCTGGTCGGCAGGGTGCGGGTGAAATCAGAGGCGTAGTGCATATTATTCTCGGCACCGGCATCGATCACCATCAGCTTGCCAGGCTCGATGACCTTGTCGTGCAGATGATTGTGCAGAGTCTCACCATGCTGGGTAAGGATTGTCGGGAACGACACGCCCCAACCTTCGCCGAGGGTCACACCCTCCATCTTGCCGACAATCTCCTGCTCGATGATCCCGACCTTGACGCTGTTGCGGGCCACAGTATGCATCCTCTGTCCGAGAGCTCCGGCATCGTCGATCTGCTCGATCTCGCACTGTTCCTTGACAAGCCTCATCGAGATGACAGCCTGCACGAGTTCCTTGGAGGCGTGCTTGCCGCCGTCCTCGTCGATAGGGGCGACACGGGCCACATCCTCATTGGATATTCCCACAAGGGCGGCGAGTTTCATCGTGTTGTAGTAGCGGCTCGGAGGAAGGAAATGAATATTCCTGCCTGTGGCCAAAGCCTTAGTGACGGCGATGTTCAGAGAACCGTAAGATGCTGAATGATTTACGCCAACCTCGGCGGCCTTGGAGGCGACCGATGGCTGAGGTCCCATCCAGATGATGTCTCCGATCTCCACATCGTCGGCGAAGATGGTCTCCTCTCCGCTGTCAAGGTCCAGGATGGCCGCATAGCGTGGCTCGTCGAGTCCGAAATAGTACAGCCAGGATGAGTCCTGACGGAATTTATAGGCGTTGTCCTTGTACTGGGCGGCCGCTTCGACGTTGCCCACGAACAGGGCTATTCCACGCTTCCCCTGCGGAGCGGTCTGCGCCATCTTCTCCAACAGAGCCTTGCGTCTTGCGATGTAGATCTCTTTTGCGAACATATTCTTAGGTCTTTATGTGATTGAACTTCGGTAAGCCCTGTCTGCGGCCACAGAACCTCCGTGACAGCCAAGGCCTCAATTACAAATATACAAAATTGATATGTAAATTGACACTTAGTAATCCTTAAAAAATATCGGGCTTATGCACTTTAGGCTTGCTCGTAATAAAGGCGCCACTTATGTGACCTTGTTAT
>SAMEA104315420__coassemble_205_pt1 | contig 53575 bp, 40 predicted proteins | sample SAMEA104315420__metabat2_high_PE_035 | metagenome-assembled genome bin SAMEA104315420 (sample SAMEA104315420) | gut metagenome | biome: Monkey gut; feature: monkey-associated habitat; material: faeces | place: China | collected 2013 | reverse complement strand
CAAAAAGTCCGTCAACTCCTATATAGTACCTTAATTTAAGAGACAATCGGTGAATTCGCAGGCACTATCACCCGGATATTAACCTGATATCTTAAACTTAGTCAACAGACATATAGTTCCCTTATATTTTTAGCAATAAAGTCAATACATATTAGTTGCACATTGCAATCATTTTGCTATCTTTGTGGAAAACATTAGGAATTATGGCACAATCAGCTCTTACAATTAGATTGGACTCCGATTTGAAAATGCAATTCGACAGTCTTTGCGAAGAATTCGGTATGAGCACCAACACGGCGTTCAACATTTATGTGCGCCAGGTGGTCAGAAGCCGTCGTATTCCATTCGCCATTGAAGCTCCTGCAAAGGATGACATAATGAACAAAGGACGTGCAGCATTCTATGAGATGAGACAGGCAGCCGCGGATGCAGGCATTCAAGATATGTCTCTTGACGAAATTAATGAGGAGATCAGACTTGCCCGGGAGTCAAAGTAATGAAAGCATACGTCGCTCAACTTTCTTGACAGCATCACATAATATGCATATATTTGCATTGCCCATCTCAGTTCTGGTGACGACCGCCGGACATGGTGCGCGTTTTTGTGCGACTTCGGTGCCCAAAATAGGCCCAAGATAATGCTTCATATTGACTCTCAGATGATTAAGCGTTGTGCATCGGGAAATAGCCGAATATCAAATTCCATCGAGATTAAGAATAAGAGAACTCATATGCTAAAATAATTTGATAGTGCCGAGAATTCGAGAATTAGAGATATTGACATTTATTTATATTGTTCACATCCATTGTTGTTAGTATGTAATCACATTATATCTGAATGAATCCGCAACCGCCAGAAGCCGCGTTTTATCATTTTAATGCTCCCGCCGCACGCATTATTGTCCTCGACGGGTGCAATATCGTATGTTTTTGCGCCACCTCTGTTCGCCGTTCAAACTTCGGCGAGTAAATTTATCATTTATAGTCAACCCATATAGATAAGCATAGGATATTTATCGGATTATCATTAAATTCGCTACCGAATAAAACTAAAATATCCAAAACAATTATGGAATCCGGAAAAGGTTATGTTTACATATTGACAAATCCTTCATTTCGTGAGGATTGGGTCAAGATCGGCAAGAGTTCACGTCCTGTGGATGTTCGCTCGAAGGAATTGGACAACACTGCGGTTCCACTGCCGTTTGAGGTTTACGCCACGCTTTACACCAGCAAATACAGCAAGGTTGAAAAGCAGATTCACAAGCAGATAGACAGGCTGACGGATTTGAGGATCCGCCAGAACAGGGAGTTTTTCAACATCGCTCCCGCTGTGGCACTTGACATTATGCGTGATATGGCCGATCTTCTGGACGATGCGGAACTGGCCATCTATGTTGACGGAAAACCGGTAATATCCCAGAATAAGGAACAGGACAACGCCATCAAGAACGAAGAGGCGGAGAAAAAGAAGCGGATAGCCAGGCCAAATTTTAAATTCCATATGGTTGGAATAAACATAGGAGACACGGTCATATTCGATGAACTGAATATTCCATTAAAGGTCGCGACGGATGACAAGGTTGAATATGACGGGCGGCTTTATAGCTTGTCAGCCTTTACGGGAACGTTTCTTCCTGTTGAAAAGCAGAACACTTCCGGAGCTTACCAAGGTCCGAAATATTTCAGTTTCAAAGGGAAGGTTCTTGCGGATCTACGTAATGAGATCGAAAAGGAGCAGTGTGGAGGCGATAATTAGGCGGCAAGAATAATCGTTTAAATATGAAACGGATAGCGGTTGTTATATTCATAATGATCCTTGCTTGCGTGGTGGCGGACGCGCAGTCTTACATCAGGCGCGGGAAGGATGTTTACTCGGCGCCCTTGTACAATTGGGACGGAAGTTGCCTGCGGGCGGGGAACAGTAAATATTCAGAGGTTTTGATTAATTTCGATGGTGAATATATCCGCGGGGGTGGCAGCCGCTACGGTGAGATTCTATACAATTGGAACGGGGTGGAGCTGCGTGGCGGTCGTGGCAAATATGCCAAGGTGCTTTTCAACTGGGACGGGAAAAACATACGCCAAGGCGACAGCAGATATTCCACCGCGCTGTATAATTCTGACGGTCAATATATTCGCAAGGGTGAGGATAAATATTCACAGCCACTGATGAATATTTCAGGACCCGTTCCCGCGGCGGTGCTGATTTATATCTTGCTGCTGTAGCACGCCGCAAAGTTGGCTACGTCTGTCTGTATTTTCATAACAGAGGCATTAATATAAAATATTGTATAATAATGAGATTGGTGATTCAAAGGGTGTCGCGCGCAAGCGTTGCCATTGAGGGCAGAACCGTGTCCGGGATCGGGAACGGGCTCCTGGTGCTTGTCGGAGTCGAGACCGGAGATACGGAAGAGGATATGCGCTGGCTTGTGGGCAAGACTGTGGGACTGAGGATATTCAATGATGAGAATGGCGTGATGAACAGGAGTGTCGTGGATGTTGGAGGGGAGGTTCTTGCGGTGTCGCAATTCACTCTGACGGCATCCACCAAGAAAGGGAACCGCCCTTCCTACATTCGTGCCGCAGGCCACGATTTGGCAGTCCCGTTGTACGAGAAGTACTGCGAGGAAGTCTCGGCGGCGATCGGCAAGCCGGTCGGCAAAGGAGTATTCGGCGCGGATATGCAGGTCTCCCTTGTCAACGATGGCCCGGTGACGATAATCATCGACTCAAGGATTCGGGAATAGGCTTTGTGTCATTAACTTATATTTTTCATCTTACTTGCCGGATCAGTGTATGAATAATTTGACATTGGCGATAACAACAATAGGTGATTTGCTGTTGGAAAACAAAATCACGAAGACGGATAACGGACTAGCCTTGAAAGACATAAAACTGGTCATTCCTGAGTACCAGCGGCCTTATAAGTGGACTGCACGCAACGCCATTCAGCTTCTTGATGATATTATTGAGGCAAGTAACAGCAACAAGGAAGTGTATCGTGTCGGCACACTCATTTTGCACAAGGACACTGATTCCCAAGGACAGGAAGTGTACAAAGTAGTGGATGGGCAACAGAGAACCATAACATTCTCCTTGTTGCTTTATGCTTTGTACGAACTTGAAAAAACAGAAGACAGACGTGACATTGACTTGCTAAGGCAGTCTGTATTCTGTAATTCATTCAGCTGCCGTAATATTCCCAATAACCTTAACGCATTCAGACGTAGAACGCAGAAAACGTCCGACTGTGACGAGAACATCGACTTCACAAGGGAGATGAGACATTTGCGAGATTTCATAGAGAAACAATGTGAGTTGATTGTTGTAATTACCGGAGAGATTTCAGAGGCCTTCCAATTCTTCGACTCGCAGAATGCCAGAGGCAAGGCCTTGTATCCGCACGATTTGCTGAAAGCTTATCATCTGCGCGAAATGACTGATTTGGACGAAAGTCAAACAGAACGGATTGTTGAAGAATGGGAACAAATCCCACAACAAGAACTGGCGGCATTCTTTGGTGACTACCTCTATCGTATCAAAGAGTGGATCAACGGTAACTGGGCGTATAATCTGAACGAGCATAACATATACAAGTTTAAGGGAATTTCCAGAACAGCACACACACCTTATGCCCAATTCTACAAGAGCGCGTTTTCGTATGCGGACTTCATCAACTCTTCCGCGATGCCATTCGTGACGGGAACCAGAGAGGTGAACGCATTCCAACTGAATACTCCAATTATCGCGGGGAAACCATTCTTTGCTTACACTAAGCACTACTATAACATACTTAAGGATATTCAAGACAACAGCCAATATGAGGGTTTCTATATCAAAGGAAACCAGATTGTAAAGACGTTGGACAAATATTTCAGCAAAGGTGTCGGCAACAGAATAACGCGGCTGCTCTTCGACACGGCTCTGCTGCTATATGTGGATCGCTTTTGTCCGGCTACATATCCTACCAAGGTTGACACGGAACTGTTTGAGCAGTTTGTGACCTATGCTTTCATTTGGGCATATTCATTACGCGCACAGTACTATCGTTTAGGATGGTATTCCGCTCAGAATTATGTAATTGAAAGATGCGAAGGTATAGTTAATTCTCTGAATATCTATAAAGTCATCGCTGACTCTGACACGCCGGTCTCATTACTGAGTGTCTTGGCGGACAGACTATCGCCATTGCCAGGCAAAGACAATGACAATATAAAAAGGATTATAGGCAATGTCGATGATGAGGAAGATGGCGTGTTCATGAACTATCTCCACTTCTTCAAAACGTACGCATTTTTAGCAATGTAAACATTATGGAAAAAGAATTACCACTCGAAGAGCAGTCCATAAAACAAATCTACCTTGATAGCCAAGGAAAAAAGACGTATGTTATTCCGGTCTATCAACGTAATTATGCATGGGAAGAAGACGAGATAGCTACCTTGATAAAGGATGTGTATGACTCTTACGTTTCCAATGTACCTTATTATTATATCGGAACTTTAGTGACATACAAGCGTGAAGATAATGTGTATGAAGTAATAGACGGCCAGCAAAGGCTGACGACAATCTACATTGTACTGAAGGCTTTAGGAATCGGACAACCGTTTGGAAGCAAACTGACATACAGCGCCCGCAAAGTGTCAGCGACTACCATTCGCAAACTGGACGATTATCCAGACTTGGGCGATGATGTTGACAGCGGTATAAGAAACGGCTATAAATTTGCGCTGAAGGCCATTGACTCTATTGTGGAAGAATCAGAACGAAATAACTATAAGGATTATTTCATTAATAGAGTACATATAATTCATTATAGCGTGCCTAAAGATGTTGACCTTAACCATTACTTTGAGGTAATGAACTCTCGCGGCGAACAGTTGGAAAAACACGAAGTCGTAAAGTCAAGGCTGAGCCAATACCTTAGTGACAAGAAAGAAATGGCCACTTTCAGTCGAGTTTGGGAGGCTTGCAGTGAAATGAATATCTACATACAGCAGGTTTTTCCTGCAGTTTTTGGCGGCAACCTTAATGATTTCAACATTGACCGCTTTGAGGATATTCCAATGCAAGATGAGTCGGAAGGGAAAGAGACCATTATAAATCTTATGCAAAAGCCTGTCGTCAAGAAAGATGAAGAGTCCGCAATTGAACAGAGCGACAGATTTCAGCCTATCATCGACTTCCCCAATTTCTTACTTATGGTGCTGAAAATCACAAGGATGAAATATGGTGACTTCGACCCTTCAAAGTTCATACTTGACGACAAGGAGCTGCTGAACGAGTTTAAGTTTATCGAGACACTGAGTAATGTTAACAGAGCTGACTTCTCAAGGAAGTTCGCATTCAATCTACTGAAAGCAAAGTATTTGCTTGATAATTATATTGTTCATCATTCGATTGGTGACAAGGAACTGTCTGGCGATAATCCCTGGAAGTTGCAGCGCTACTGCCTTGAAACAAACAATAGATACAAGAATCTGTCCGCCTCACTGGATGTGCAGAAAGAATTGGTTCATCTCCTATCGATGTTTGAAGTGTCGTTCACTCCAAAGCAGCGCAAGAATTATCTCTTCTATTGCCTGATGTATCTCTTTGATAACAAGAAGCCATCAGCCGAGGAGTATCTGAGGTTTCTCCAGAATCTGGCTGACAAGTATTTCTACGACGTGTATCTGAATCCCGATTGGCTGAATGAAAGGAATCTGCCTAAGCCAAACGCATTTGACAGCGTAGTGCTGGCGGATAGGAAATTAAATGTGCGTGAGATTTGCCGCAAAGACATTGACTACAAAGGGATGTTTGAAGTGATTTACAAGCAGGGCAGATCGGACGTTCCGTTGTTTGTGTTCAACTACACTGACTATCGGATTTGGAAGATGTATGCGGATGAACTGCGTGGCAACAATACAAAGAAAGGGTCGGAAGAGCGGAACATTTTCTTCAAGAAATTGGGATGCGGTGACTTTGAACTTGACCCATTCAACAATTTCTATTTTTCACGCACAAGGAAATCTTTGGAACACTTTTATCCTCAGGTCAAGGCAGGAGACGAAATGCCTCTGAATCAAAACGATATCAATTGCTTCGGCAATTTCGCGATGATAGGTGCGGAGGCGAACAGCTCTGGATCCAACTGGGATCCAATAACCAAACTCGATCATTATGGCGACGGAAAGTCAGATCAAGTAAGCGTGGCCTCTCTAAAATTTAAGATTATGATGCAGATATGCCAAGACAATCATAAGGATATTCTTAATGGCAGCTTGGATAGAGTGATTGGTATGGAATGGAATGCAGAGGACATACAGACGCATCAGCGAAAGATGTTGGATGTCCTCTTCCGGATAAACAAATAGGCTTGATTGGGAATTCCCGTGTCGCTCCAACTCTTGCTTTTACAGTAACCGTGCGATCTTGGGGATCAAGGTGATGTCAGCAGGCAGCCATTCGACTGAACCGAGCTGTTCGGCGGTCAGCCAACGGGCGGCCTCGTGCTCGACAAGATGAAGGTCACCGGAAAGGATGGTGCAGGCGTAGCACTTCATCGAAAGGTGGAAGTCCGGGTAGTCATATTCAATGGTGTCAATCAGTTCGCCGACTCGGATCTCGGTTTCCAGCTCCTCGCGGATCTCCCTTCTGAGGGCATCCTCAGGACTCTCCCCCGCCTCGACCTTGCCACCGGGAAACTCCCAACCATCCTTGAAAGCACCATAGCCACGCTGTGTGGCGAAGATTTTCCCATCTTTGAATATCACGGCTGCCACTACGTTTATCGTTTTCATTTTCAATGCCATTTAAAGTTAAACATTCGCAGACGTGATGTAGTCGAACAGATTCTTCTCGACCGGAGTGTCAAGTTTGTACTCAATCTCCACGGCTGTCGCGTCAGTGTTCTGCATCACGAATTCCTTCAGAATCCCGCCAGCATTGTGCCTTATTCTGCCAAGGTAGTAAAATTCCTTGGATTCCTTGTCATCTTTATTCTTCCGGACGAAGAGAAACATATTCACTCCAAGTTTGTCACTGTTCACAGCGGTCTGAACGTCTTTGGAAGTCAATGTTCTTTTGCTCTTCGAGATTGCGACCAACGTTGACTGATCCAGAAAATGATCCTCGTATTTCGTTGTGTCACTGATCTCTTCGTCCTTGTCGTAATTCACGAAGACCGGGTATGTCTTTGTCCGCTCATCGAACTTGTAGCCTCCGACATTCAGCGACACCTCGTTCTTCCGCCAGTCAAGAAGTCTGAAGACATCGTCATAGGTATATTTCTGGCCGATCATAAACAAGTCGGAGGATTTGTAGTACTTCTCATATCTGGCACGGGCAAAATCTATGACATCTTCCAATTCAGACTTGAAATCATTGTTACTCAATGCGTCCGAAAGGACTTCCGAGATATGATACCCTCCATTAACCTCTTCCAACAGGATGCAATCCTTGAATCGTTTCCCGGCGGAACCACAATCATAGTACTCTCCGGTCATCAGGCTGTGCATATTCTCAGCAGCGCAGGCTCCGCAACGTAAGCCATTATCAGCCATCTTATTAGCCCAAAGACGCATTAAATCATCGTTTCTGCGTGCTCTCATAAGCGTCTCCAACATCAGAATCTCATTCAATCTTTTCCCGGACGCGAACTTTTGCGAAATGAATTCAAGAATATGATTCTGTCCATCCGTGAGTGTCTCCTCAAGTTCGTCCAGTGCGACTTTGAAGCCGTGATACGAGCAGATTTTCCGCTTCTTGTAATCCGAGACACTGTCCATATACGACAATATTCGCAGAGGATCCATCTCGCCGTATTTGTCGAAATCTGTCAGCGTAGGCCGACGACCCAATTTACGTTTAAGTGATTGATAGCTCTCGATTATGTTCTGCTTGGTGTTGATGCGAGCGCTGTCAATCGATTGGAATATACGCTTTCTGGTGACGGCATCGAAATAGATGGTCGAGGCACCGTTAATGACATTGTTTCCCTCGATAAGGTAGCGCCTGATGTTGTCCTTGTTTCCGGTCCTGTCACCTGACAACGCAATCGGAATAAGGTAATTCTTATCATAATTGGCGATAAAGTCAAGCACAACGACATATTCCTTATCCGCTGCCTTTCTCAAACCACGCCCCAATTGCTGCACGAATATGATAGCGGACTGCGTTGGCCGAAGCATAATTATCTGGTTGATTTCAGGAATATCCACTCCTTCATTGAATATATCGACTGTAAATATGTAGTCTAGAATCTCGATCGCGTCACGAGAATCAGCCGCAAGTCTCTCCACGGCCGATTGACGCGTCGCCTCATTATCCCTTCCAGACAATGCGATGGTCTGGTAGTTCCTGCCGGAACCTTTCTTCTCAATGCCATTGAATATGTCAGACAATCTTTGGGCTTCCTCGACTGTGCTGCAGAACACGAGGCCTTTGACTCGATCTCCACTATGGCCGTAATATTCAGCCACATCGATGATGTTTTTAACTCGTTCGGCTGAGGTCAGGTCATTGAAATCGTCGACATCGACCTGAGTTCCATTGACTTTAAGGTCCTGGATTCCAAAGTAATGGAACGGGCAGAGCAGGTCATTCTCCAATGCGGTCTGAAGCCTGATGTCACAGGCTATGTTATGGTCGAACAACTCATAGACATCGAATCCATCGGTTCTGTCCGGAGACGCGGACATACCGAGCAGGAAAGCCGGCCTGAAATATTCAATGATCTTATGATAGCTCTCGGAACCGGAACGGTGGCACTCATCGAGTATGATGATTGAAAATTCGTCACGCTCGAAATTTTGATTACGGAAGCTGTCTTTCGCCATCATATTCATTGTGGCGAAAAGAATGTTCGCGGATTTGATTTTTGCGAGATCCTGGCTGTTTCCCGAAAGTTGTGCCGTGGAGAAAGATTCACCAAGCACCCTTCGGAAACTTTTCTCCGCCTGTGAGTTGATCATTTCACGATGTGAGAGAAACAGAACCTTTTTCTTGTGTATCAACTCGTTGGCGAACACGCCTCTCACCGCGAAGGCAGAAGCGTAAGTCTTGCCGGTTCCGGTCGCGGAGACCAGAAGAGCTCGGCTCTCCCCTGCCTTGATCAGACGCATTATCTCCGACATAAACCCTTCCTGCATCGTGTTCGGAGAGATGACTTTTGAATATGACAGGTCCAACGAAGTGACGATCTTGGTCAAGGCGGCCTTTTGAGACTTTGCTTCATGATACTGCCTTTCATATTCCTCCTTGCAAGAATTGTAATCGACCGAACTTTCCCAGACGTTGTTGAACTCGGCCTCGATGTCTTTTGCATATTGCCCGTCAGAAGTCGAGACCACCCTCGTGTTCCATTCGAAGTTCCTTGTGATAGCGTTCTGGGTAAGGTTCGAGCTGCCGACTATGATCCTGATGTCGTTGCCGTTGTGGAAAAGGTAGCCTTTAGTGTGGAATCCCACTCCCGATGTCCGGAACATTCTAACTTCCAGATTGTTGAGCCCAGCCAACGCATCGAGTGCCGCAGGTTCACTGAAAAGAAGGTAGTCGGTGGTGAGAATCCTGCCGGGGACATTTTTTGCCTCCATTTCTTTCAGCACCCCTTTCAGGTGAGCGATGCCTCCTCCAGTGATGAAAGCCACAGACATAAACATCGAAGAACACTCTCGCAGCTCATTCTCCAGCTGTGTGAGCACCTTATTGCCCCGATAATTGGATATGAACTGCGGCGTGTAGGCCGGCTCCGCCTCCACCGACGAGTCGATGAACGCCCGCTTGTACCCATCTACTAATTTGGAATATGACGTCTCAGCCATTGGTTACTGTGCTTTTCGGGTGAAAAAAGGGTCAATAAATGTCAGCTGTTTTTTTGACATGTTTTGCTTTTAATTAAATTATGTAAATTTAACTTCGATTCTCGAATTAAACAAAAAATTCTGCTACTATGACTATAAAATAAGGTCGTCTTATGATTGCTAAACATTGACATACATTTATTTAATTGTCTCAATAAATTGACCTATTTGCTGGGATCGGAGGATTCCACTATGCTTTTCATGGCATAGGTGCAAAGTGTGTCTATGCCAGCGAATGGGATAAGAATGCCAGAATAACATACGAAGAAAACTTTAAAATCATTGACCCAGAGTTGTTTCGGAAAGATTCCGAAGGTAACTATTTGTTTTTCAACAATGATATAAATGATGCCAGGCTTAATGATATTCCAGATTTCGATATTCTTTGCGCTGGATTTCCTTGTCAACCATTTTCAATTGCTGGTCTAAGGAGAGGATTTGAAGACACTCGTGGCACGTTGTTTTTCAACATTGCAAATATAGTCAAATACAAATCTGACCATAATAAGAAGCCTAAGATCCTTTTATTGGAAAATGTAAAAGGACTTAAAAATCATATGCACGGAGAGACGTTTGCCACTCTACTCAGTGTTCTTCAAAATGATTTGGGTTATGAGACCAGAACAATGGTTCTTAATGCCAAATATTTTGGCGTTCCGCAAAATCGCGAACGACTGTTCTTTGTCTGCTGGGACAAGGAACAGATTCCTGTTGATGATTTCAGATTTCCTTTTGGCTTGGACAGCAAGCTATCCCCAATCTTCAGCAAGGATGAGCTCGATAAATGCATAGCCACAAGAGTAGGTGATATATTCGAGCCGAAGAGCTCCATCCCTGAAAAAATGACAATAAGCGATAGAATGTGGATAGGACATCAAGAACGGAAAAAGCGCAACAAGGAGAATGGAAAAGGTTTTGGATACTCGATGTTCAATGAACAAAGTACATATTGTAGTACTATTTCCGCCCGTTACTGGAAAGATGGAAGTGAAATACTGATAGACCAATCAGCTGACGGTAAGAACCCGAGAAAACTTACTCCCGTGGAGGCCGGTAGGCTTCAAGGCTACAAAATATTAGGCGCGGGATGGGAAAGTATTGACGCAGCAAATAATCAGAATAACAATGAGAATTTGCCTGAAATGCAAATTGTTGTTTCTCCTAAAGAAGCATATCATCAGTTTGGGAACAGTGTCGCACTTCCTGTAGTAAGAACTTTAGCAAAAGAAATCAACAATCAATTATTAACATATGCTACCAGATCTAAACACTCTCGTTAATTCAGTAGCTGAGAAAGTTAGTCATTTCAATATTCTTGATTGCGCATTACCGAAAGAGTTTACTGGTAATGTCGTTTCCATATTCAGTTCTTCTGTCGAATTCGGGAATAGTTCTTCGCTCATAACCAACCGAAATGGGCAGCATATATTCTTGAGCAATAACTGGTTTTACATCGCAGCGATGCTTGCGCCTCTTTATAAGCCTTTCTACAATTATAAAAATCTTGTTAATCAAATTGTTGATAAGGATGCGCTTAAGCAATCAAACAATGAAAGGATAATTAGCGCGATCAATAATAGTTCTTTGTTGGATTCGCAACAGGATAAGGATTTACTGATAAAGTTCGCTACCGATCCGCTATGGTGGAATGGAGGGAATTCAAATACTGGAGGAAAAACATTAGACAGAAATGACGCTTTGGTCTCTTCTATTCTTTCTATAGCTAACCTTGTTAATTCTTCGCAATCATATGTGGCTACGTTATGGGAATTTTTTGGCCAGAATCCTGATTATGCCATTTTACTCGACAATGTTGCAAGCAATCTTATTGAAAAGAATGCTCACAGCGTAAGCATTCGAGTATATGGTAATGGAAACCAGAAAATTTTCTTCGGCACACCTGGAAGTGGAAAGTCATTTCACGTGTCAGGCATTGTGGATGGGCACGAGAAATTCACGTTCCGAACCACATTCCACCCTGATTATGACTATGCTTCGTTTGTCGGGACGTATAAGCCTGTCAAGGATGAGGAGAAAGGCGAGTTGACATATTCATTTATTCCTCAGAGTTTTACCAACGCATATGTGACCGCTTGGAAGAATCCTGACGAGCCTGTTTACCTTGTCATCGAGGAGATCAACAGGGGTAACTGCGCTCAAATATTCGGAGATCTTTTTCAACTGCTTGACAGGGACGAACAAGGTGAATCTGAATACCCGATCAGTGTTGATGCGGATCTTCGCCACTATCTTGAATCGGAGAAAGCACTCGGGAAAGAGCATAATGGCATCAAAGACGGAAAAATCAAACTGCCGAAGAACCTGCATATTCTTGCGACGATGAACACCTCCGATCAGTCGCTGTTCCCTATGGACAGCGCGTTCAAGAGGCGGTGGGAATGGGAATATGTGCCGGTGGATCCTGCGAATCCTAAGTCACAGTTTATTATTACGATAGGAGAAAAACGCTACAAATGGGCATCATTCCTTGTCAAGGTCAACGAGCGCATCCACAAGCTCTCGGATTCAGAGGATAAACAGATGGGCAACTTCTTCATAAAGAGCGACATCGGAGTGGAAGAGTTTAAAAGCAAGGTGATGTTCTACCTATGGAGCGAGGTGTGCAAGGAATATGAAAAGTGCGGTTCGTTCTTCAAAGACAAGGGCGACAACGAAGCGGAGTTCACCTTCAACAGCCTCTATCCAACCAACGAGGCCTCAAACAAAAGGCTTCAAGGGTTTATGGAATATCTCGGTGTCGAAGAAGCGTAATTTCACCGTCTGATGAGAATACTATTCGAAGGGCAGACTTATAGCCAAGAATTGTTGGAATATTACGGCCTCGATCCCTATGTCTATTCGTCAAGGGATGGATCCGAGGGGGTTATGCCATTCGTAGGGTATATATATTCATCAAAGGTCAACGATGTCATATTCATCCTTCCTAAAGTGTTCCTATTTGAGGGTGACGGTGAGATCAATGATGAAAAGGGACTGCTGAAAATCGCTTTCGGTAAGTACGCCATAAACGATGTGACTGAAATAGTTCCGGAGCATAATCCTCTGAAAGTGGACGGGTTGGATCGGGTTTTGTTCGAGCTTTCCACGTGGATTTACCGATCCATCGACAAATACTCCGAACGTCACCCTGGCAGCGAGATCATCAGGCGTTCCGCCATCCGTGGCGTGAACTCAAACAAAGGCGTGGATTCGCAGACTCTTCTGGACACGATTCTCGCCCTGCTTGATTTTCACAAGCAGCACGCGGGCTTGTTCACATACATCTCGATCATAAATTCCAGCGGCAACAACAGGATCCATTGGGGCAAGACCATCAGCAAGGTCCAGCCGATAATCCAGAACAATGATCCGTTCTACGCCGAATTTAGAAACCGCGGCAAATCAATCAATTACGACGAGGAACTTATTATCCTCTTTTATTCTGTCCTTGAATATCTCCGAACACGTTTCTTCTTTCCGGTCCACGCGAATCTCAACTACGAGTTGATAAAGCCATCAAGAATCGATGCGCTGATTGAGTCCGGAAGAGGAAGCCGCCTGTTGCGCTCAATTCGCCGCAGGTACTTCAAGGATGAGTTGGTTCACCTCTGGAAGCTTCTGTATGCTTTTTTCGACAAATCCGAATCTGTCCGTTCAGGGAAAAGCCGTGAGGAAGCTCTGCTTGCCGGCAAGTTCGACCGTGTGTTTGAGGATATGGTGGACAGTCTGATAAGCGACGAGATATTCGCTGACCTGAAGGATAACGAGGACGGAAAGGAGATCGATCATATTTATAAGGACAGGTCGCTTGTGGATGACAGCCAGATCTATTATATCGGTGACAGCAAGTATTATTTCTACGGATCCGATCTGGAGGATAAGTCCATCTACAAGCAATTCACCTATGCAAAGAACATCATTCAGCTCAACATCAACATATTCAATACTCCTACCTGCGCCCGCGATAAGAAAGAATGTGAGATTGTTGATAATGTCCGCTATCGTGACCCGTTGACTGAAGGTTACAATCCGACTCCGAACTTTTTTGTCCGTGGGTATGTGAGGGCAGAGGATTTGACTGACGGCCACGTGTGCTATACGGAGGACCGGCTATGTGAAAACAATCAGATTATTCCTGTGAACGCGCATTTTCCGAATCGTCCGTTTGATCGGGATACACTTGTCCTGCAGGCCTACAACATCAACTTTTTGTTTGTGCTTGCCTCCTACGTCTCAAATTCAGATGACACCAGTGTAAAGAAACGTCTCCACGACAGGTTCCGCACCGACCTGCTGAAAGTCTATAATGCCAAATATGATTTTTTCCGCGTTACACCTACCGGGGATGTCAAGGATTTCGTAAAGGCTCATTTTGAGGAATATATCGGCAAGATGTACCATACGGAGGGAGCGCCTTTCATCTGGTTCGCGTTCGACAAAGGGACAACCTCGCTTGATGCACTTCGCAAGGCTTTCTGCGAAGAGGCGTCAGTGGAGGCCGTTGCTTTGGGATAGAAGCTTGTTTGGAATGGTACAGGAGAAGGTGCTCTGGTGTACGAAAGGCACATAGACTTGCCTTTGGTACAGGAAACTGGCTTCTGAGGTACGGAATTCCTCTTACTCATGAGGCTTCATCCGGGCGAGTTCAAAGATTGCCGGGGAAAGGTGGCAGTAGCCGCCGGGATTCTTGTCTAGGTAGTTTTGGTGGTACTCCTCGGCTTTGTAGAAACATCGGAGGGGCTGTAGCTCGACGGCGGATTTCCTGCCGGCTTTGTTCTCAAAGGAGCCGAGTACAGTTTCGATCACTTCCCTATCCTCACCGTTGTCGTAATAGACGCCGGTGCGGTACCTTGTGCCTTCGTCCTCACCTTGTTTGTTCAGGCTGAACGGGTCGATCATATTCAGGAATAGATTGACAAGACGCTCCAAAGACACTTTCTCGGGATCGTAGCGGACGTGGACGCATTCGGAGTGACCGGTCTCGTCGGTATAGACTTGTTTGTAGGTCGGGTCGATTTCCCAACCGTTCGCGAAGCCGACTTCCGTGAAGACTACTCCGTCCACGAGTTTGAAAAACTTCTGTGCTCCCCAGAAGCAGCCGGCGGCGAACCAGATGTCTCTTTCCTTGCCGTAGAGCAAGGAGGTAACCTCCTCAAGATACTTTCTGTCAACTTCATCGAACGTGTTCAGATCCTTGCTGTCGATGTCAAGGACGGCGGCTATCCGGCCACGTTTCCAGCAAGGTACAACAATCTCGCTGCGGCTCTCGCTTGAGCAGGCTATGTGACCGGGGAACAGCTCGACATCGGGGACAATGACAGTGCGCTCCTCGTTCCATGATGTGCCGCACACTCCCCTGCCCTTTGCGATGCGCATGCATGCCACAGGTCCTTGGAACGGCCCGAGCACAAGTTCCTCGGATGACGCCACACGGTAAAAACCTGTCCACCAGAAGCCGAACTCACTATTAAGCATCGCAACTATATTCGACATCCTCGCCACCTCGTCAGTCTCCCCGGCAAGAAGAGCCTGAATCTGAGGCAATAGCGCAAGATATTTTTCCTCTTTTGTCATATTCATTATTTTTTCAGGTAAAGATAATGTTTTTAGTTCAATAATAGTACAATGCTCCCAAGGGCACTCCGCAAGGTATAAAAATATCGGCACGGAATCATAATTCCACGCCTGCGTATTGTGTGCTGATATGCCGCCTATGTTCCCTAAAAGCATAGGCGGCATATTAACAAGCCTCTCACAATATTCTGTACAGGACATATATGCAACCATATTTACAAAGCAGGGGAAATATTGGAGATCCAATGCCGTACGTCTTTATATCATGAATAAATTGATCTTTAACCGATTGCGAAGATATGCACGGCAATATGAATATACAGATATCAGAATAATATATTGGATTTCTGATCAGAAAACTTATCTTTGTCAAGATCAAAATAGATAGTCCCAAATATGCTGTTGGCAAACTTCATCATAGTCGGAATTGTGATTCTTATGCTCATCACATTCTCCATCTTTATCCTCATCGGCAAAGGGGACGATCTTATCGCCGGCTACAACACAGCGAGCAAAGAGGAAAGGGCGAAATATGACATCGGAAGGCTGAGAAAAGTCAGCGGCTACGGTTTGCTGCTCACATGCTTACCGACCGGTCTGCTTCCTTTGGCCGAGATGTCCGACATTCTGTTTTGGAGCTTAATGATTTCCCAGATAGTCATAGCGATCGTCATCACAATACTGGCGAATACCTATGCAAGAAAGGAGCCTGATAAAAACAAACAATAATTGATATGAGGAATATGAAAACACGAAGGAATATTCTCACCGCTGTACTTATGCTGTCTGTTGTGGCGTGCCGGAATGATGAAAGCTGGACCAATGCCGAGAAGAGTCTCATAAAGGGTGATGGCGAAGCTATGCGCGTGCTGACGATTTATGACAAGGCGGACTCGCTGGTGCTGCGGACGGAGTGCACCGGAATCAGCACGAAGGAACTGACGAGTGATGAATATAAGATCCTGGCTGAGAAGATGGTGGCCACAGTGACCTCTCCGGAACAGGATGGAGTCGGCATCGCCGGGCCGCAGGTGGGAATATCACGCCGTGTCGTGGCGGTGCAGAGGTTCGATAAGGACGGTGAGCCGTTCGAGGTCTATCCGAACATCCAAATCACTTGTCACAGAGGTGAAAAGGCTCTTGGACCTGAAGGATGTCTCAGCATTCCTGGGAAGCGCGGCAATGTTGAGCGCTATCAGGACATCGACATCAACTACACCTCGCTCAAAACCTTGCGCGACACGACCGAAAGCATCAAAGGCTTCACCGCCGTGATCTTCCAGCACGAATGCGACCACCTCAACGGAATCCTCTACACCGACTATCTGGATGGCAACCAATAGCGTTTTATTCGCCATTCGTTTGATATAGAGACATTCACAATTCGATAATAGTTCGATAATAGTTACTAAAAGTTGCTATATTCAAAAAATATAGTCATCTTTGCAAGGAAAGTCTGAATGCCGTGGATCGTTTGGCGTTCCACAACGCGATATTGGTATAGTCGTACTGATGTCGCTTTTTTGTTTTTTCAAAAATATCCACCAAAGTATAGATAGAGAACTTGGATGGGGTTCTCATCCTGAATATGTTCTCTGACTAACGTTTTACTGAACTTATATAACTTGGGAATATGATATGGTCATACGGCAAATGCTGTATGGCCTTTTTTTATAATCAAAATTGTTACAATTATGGACACACAAACAACAAAGGAGCTATTGAATGCTCCGCAAAGAGGAGAAATCATCCTCTATCAGACTGCCGATGGCAGGACAAAGATCGATGTCAAACTTGAAAATGAGACGGTTTGGCTGACGCAGGCGCAGATTGCCGCATTAATGGGCACAAACGTGCCGGCAATATCAAAACACATCTCAAACATTTACAAACAGGGAGAATTGGACAAGGGTTCAACCATTTCCAAAATGGAAATAGTTCAATGTGAGGGGACACGACAAATCAGAAGAACTGTTGACCATTATAATCTGGATATGATCCTGTCGGTTGGTTATCGTGTCAACAGTAAGAATGCTACGCAGTTCCGTCGTTGGGCGAACTCCGTCCTAAAAGACTACCTTATCAAAGGCTACGCCGTCCGCAATGACCTTGCACAGCAGAAATACGATGATCTGAAGGCTCTTGTGGATGTGATGGGCCGCACTATGGGGTATCTTGACTCCACGGACGAAGAGCAGATCAAGAGCATATTCGATGTAGTGAAGGACTACACTTATGCTTTGGACACGCTTGATAGCTACGACTATCAGACGTTGGGAGTAAAATCAACCACAAAGGAGTGCTTTCACGCCTCTTACGAGAATGCGATGGCGGTCATCAACGACCTGAAAGTCAAGTTCGGAGGAAGCGAGCTTTTCGGACACGAAAAGGACGAATCCTTCCACAGTTCAATCGGTCAGATATACCAGACTTGGGATGGAGTTGACCTATACCCGTCAGTGGAGGAGAAAGCGGCTATGCTGTTGTATCTTGTTGTCAAGAATCATTCATTCTCCGATGGCAACAAACGCATTGCCGCCACACTGTTCCTCTGGTTTATGGAAAACAACAGGATCCTTTATGCTCCGGATGGACACAAACGTATCGCTGACAATGCCTTGGTAGCATTGACTTTGATGATCGCTGAAAGCAAGACAGATGAAATGGATACGATGGTAAAGGTTGTTGTAAACTTGATCAATGGCGACAACAAGTAAAATGAATATTCAGAAGGGAATATTACCAGATGCGGACCCTGTCCTCTTGTTTGACGTAGAGGGAGTCGGTCGGCTGGATGCCGAAGGCGTCGTAGGCGACATTCAAACCACCGTGATCGGCGATGTCTTTGATCAGTCCAGCGAGAGCCTTAACATTCTCGTCGCTGACTTTTGTCACGGTTCCCCACATAGGGTACTCAAGCGGCTGGGGGTTCAAGTCGGCCCAATGACCGGTCGCGTATTTGGCGAAGTCGTCTCCAGGACGCGCAGTGGTGTCCATGTAGGCGTAATTGATTCCGGCGGTCTTGACCGGTTGGTTGCAGCAGGCTCACGCGATGGCCAGACAGCCGCAAAGTAACAAAAATGACTTTTTCATATTCATTGATGCAATTTGAATTTTCCAGACGCAAAGATACGGCGGAAAAGTTATTCCTTATCTATGAATATGTGGACAATGGTAGTTGATAATACTTTGAATATTAATTAAATCAGTATGGGCAAGGTGGACATCCGAAATCAGACAACCTACTTCCTGCGTCTGAAATAAAGGATATAGAACACAACCAGAGACACAACAAACGTAGCAAGTCCGATGGCGCGGTTCCAAGAGTCAGGCAGCCCGAGCCCGATCTTTGCCACGCAGATGTAGGTCGTGCAGACAGCCGTCATAAACGCCGCCGGAATCATCGTGATCAGATAAGTCAGCCCCTTCATGAACTTCACCAGATAAGCAGTCGCGGTCCACAACATAAACACGGCAAGAGTCTGGTTCGCCCATCCGAAATACCTCCAGATGACATTGAACCCGTTCTCATCGGCGATGTTGTACCAAAGCAACACCCCAGCGATCAAAAACAGCGGAATGCTGATCATAAGCCGGTTGGCGACCGGTTTCTGATTCAGATGCAGGAAATCCGCCACGATCAGGCGTGCGCTTCTGAACGCTGTGTCCCCGCTCGTGATAGGAGCGGCGACCACACCAAGGATGGCCAGAATGCCACCTAAAACGCCAAGCCAACCTTTGGAAACCTTGACAACCACATCCGGAGCCGCGGCGGAGACAGTCGCACCGACCTCAGCGGCACCACCATCAAAGAAGAACCACGATGAAACGGTCGCCCAGATCAACGCCACAATGCCCTCAGTGATCATCGCGCCGTAAAACACCGGCCTGCCAAGTCGCTCGTCAGTCAGGCACCTGGCCATCATCGGACTCTGCGTGGCGTGGAAACCGCTCACCGCGCCACAAGCGATGGTGATGAAAAGGCACGGGAATATCGGCTGGCCGCTCAGAAGCCCCTTCGACTCACCTAGATTGCCAAGCCCGTCCCAAAGCTCCGGAAGCGAAGGCCATTTGACAAACAGGCAGACCATCAGAGCCAAAGCCATAAAAATCAGCGCGAAAGCGAAAACCGGATATATCCGTCCGATGATCTTGTCGATCGGCATCAGCGTGGCAAGAAGATAATAAAGGAATATCACCCCGACCCATATCATAATCGATATGCGGCCTCCATCCCCCGCGATGTCTCCGAGAATCAACGCAGGGCTGAACACGAACACCGTTCCCACAAGCATCAGCACAATGATGGAGAACGCCAGAATGAAAGTCTTTGTGCCTTTCCCGAGATATTCCCCGACCAGGTCAGGCAGTCCCGCTCCCCCGTTCCTTATGGAGAGCATTCCGGTCATATAGTCGTGCACTGCACCGGCGAAAATGCAGCCCAGAACAATCCACAGGTAGGCTGACGGTCCGAACTTGGCTCCCATAATGGCACCGAAGATAGGTCCCGTTCCCGCGATATTCAGAAACTGGATCATATAGACCTTCCACGCCGGCATTGGAATATAATCCACCCCGTCCGCCTTGGTGATGGCTGGTGTCTTACGGGTCGGATCCGCCCCGAACCTTCGCTCCACGAACTTACCATAAAGAATATACCCGATCACAAGGGCCGCGAGACTGATCAAAAAAGAAAACATAATCCCAGTTATTAGTGACTTTCAATAGTTGCCACAAATTTACACAATAAAACGAATATGCCGTATCAATATATTCATGAAATTTTCTTTCCGTCAATATGTCAGCCTTCCGGAAGTAGCCTGATTTTTGAATTATTAGCGCCGTGACTTTTAATGAATATTATATTATGAAATTCGTGGAATATCCTGAAGATAAGAAGACTGACTCTCCAAAGGAGACGGAAGGGCAGACCCGTGGAGGATGGTTTCCAAACGGGAACATATTCTGGACTATGGTGCTGATGTTCGCCTTTCTGGCATTGATCAACACATTCCTGTTTCCGGGAAGCAGGGGCAGCAGCGTGGTCGAGACTGACTATGGGACGTTCATCTCCGACGTGGATAAAGGTTTGGTCTATGACGTTGTGATTGATGGAGATAAGGTGTTATATTCAAAGAGTGCTCCGCTCACATATCAGGAAAAACTCAAAGGGCAGAGAGACACGACCTATGTCACCGGCGCGGTCACGGATCCGGATTTCGTGAGCCGCCTGTCAACGGCCCCGAGTCCCAACAAGGACGGCAAGATCCGTTTTGTGAAGAAACTCAACCGCGAACGCTCCCCTCTTCTGGATTTCATCCTTTGGTGGGTGCTTCCGGGTATGCTGATGTACTGGCTTCTGAGCTCGGCTATGAGGCGTGTCGGCAGCAATATGGCCAAAGGTGGCGGAATGGGTAATTTTATGCAGTTCGGACAAAGTGGCGCTAAAGTCTATGCCGAGAATGACATAAAGACACGTTTCTCGGATGTCGCCGGGCAGGACGAGGCCAAGGACGGGCTTATGGAAGTCGTGGATTTCTTGCACAATCCCGCAAAATATAACGAGGTCGGTGCCCACTTGCCTAAAGGGGTCCTTCTGGTCGGGCCTCCGGGAACCGGCAAGACATTGATCGCAAGGGCCGTGGCCGGAGAAGCCGGTGTCCCGTTCTTCTCGATGTCCGGATCAGAGTTCGTCCAGATGTTCGTGGGAATGGGCGCCGCGAAGGTTCGTGACCTGTTCAGCCAGGCACAGGCAAAGGCTCCGTGCATCGTCTTTATCGATGAGATCGACGCTATCGGAAAGAGCCGTGAGAACAACATCGGAGGCGGCAACGATGAGCGTGAGCAGACTCTCAACCAATTGCTTACGGAGATGGACGGCTTTGACGGGGACAAGGGTGTGATCATCCTTGCCGCGACCAACAGGCCGGACAGTCTGGACAAGGCTCTTCTCCGTCCGGGACGCTTCGACAGGCGTGTCCAGATGGAACTTCCTGACCTGCAAGGCAGAAAGGCAATCCTTCAGGTTCATCTGAAGAATATCAAGCACGAAGACATAGATCTGGATCTCATCGGACGCGCGACTGCCGGCTCTTCGGGAGCGGAACTGGCGAACATCGTCAACGAGGCCGCTTTGAGAGCTGTGCGTCTCGGCAAGAAAGCCGCCACGACCGAAGATCTTGAGGAAAGTGTCGAGGTCGTTATGGCCGGCGAGCAGAGAAAGAACGCCGTTATCTCAGCCGAGGAGAAAAAGATCATCGCCTACCACGAGATCGGACACGCTATGGTGGCCGCCGCGCAGAGCAATTCCGCCCCGGTTCAGAAAATCACGATCATTCCGAGAACTTCCGGAGCGCTCGGCTACACGATGCAGGTGGACGAGGGCGAGAAGTTCCTCTACAGCAAGGAATATCTTCTTAACCGTCTCGCCACCCTGACCGGTGGACGTGTCGCGGAGGAGATCATCTGCCACACCTGCACCACCGGAGCGTCGAACGACATCGAAAAGGCCACACAGATGGCCAGGGCTATGATCACGACCTACGGAATGAGCGACAAGTACGGAATGATGGCCCTTGAGACCAAAGGCAACTCCTACCTTGGCGGATCATCTCAGTTGGCCTGCTCGGACGAGACTGCCGCTGACATCGACACCGAAGTCCGCGAGATGATCGCCGCCGCCAAGAAAAAAGCCACCGACATCATCACCGTCAACATCGACAAGATGCACAAAAGCGCGCGGTACCTCCTCGAAAAAGAGACCATCACCGGTGAAGAGTTTATGAATATCTTCAACGGAGCGTAGTCCCTGGCATTTAATGCGCGGATTCGACTGCAAACACGACAGATTATCAGTCCAAAAGCAGGAATCCGGCCCAGTAGTAAGGATCTGGATAACGTTTTTGGACAGCGGCGCGAGCAGTCCGGAATGCAGAATGAATGTCATTGCCGTCGCTGATAAGATCTTTGTAGAACTCGGTCATAAAAAGCGAGGAGGCTACGTCGCCGGCCTCTCCGACATTGACAACGATATGGCGGACACCGGCTTTCTTGAACGCCCTCTGGAGCCATAGATTCCTTCCGGTGTCGCATGACCGAGACCGGTCTCGCAGGCGGACAAGTTCGGGATAACGAGAATCCTTACGGAAACCACTGATGTTTCCGGAGGCATAGCATTGCTCCGCAAGTTTCGTGTCAATCGCCAAAAGCTGACGAAGCAAATCCTTTGATGCTTCCGAATCTGTCCCTTGTCGCGACTCAGCCGCGGAAAGTTTCCGTTCTTGTGTCAGCGGTTCATCCACGTCCAATCCTTCGGATCGTCGCTTATATTGACGGACGAGACGAGGTTAATCTATCAGCGAGTGTGAAAAATATTTATGATGGTTCGAGAAAGGGGCAACGTCAATCCTCCTCGATGATGTTCTCTGGCTCCCAGATGCGGTCCATAATGTCCAGAGCGATGGTGATTCCGGACTCTGCCGCCGAGGAGAGGAGATCGTAATAGAGGGTTTTGTCATCGATAAACTCTTCGGGGTCGTTGTTCGTCGCGGCGGAGCCTATCCATTCCCAGGCATATTCATTCCCTGGGACGAGGGCACCACATTCGATCCCTTCCAGAAGGATAATCTTGTATAGTCCCATACGGGTGATCAGGCCGGTGTTCCAATCATTGCTTGCAGCCAGCAGAGCCTTCATAGGGTACAGTTCGATGTCGCCGTCCGCAATGGCCGCGTTGATTTGTTCGAGTACTTTCCGCTCGGATTCTGTTGTGGAACTGAAATCGCCATCGCCATGCTTCTTCGCGATGCTTTCCAATAGGTCAAATGTGGAATCAGGCAGCATATCAAGTGGTAAACATTTTTGTTATACGAATAAACATATTTGTTTTATTGACTGCAAGCATTGACTTTACCGCACTCTAGAAAAGAATGAGAGGAAATAGAGACATTAATGGGCCTGTAGTCTTTCGCGGTGGCCGTGAACGGGTTCCGCACAAAGGTTTGAGGGTTCATCGCGATGAGCGGAAACCAGCTTCCCTGAATCTGTATCATCAAAGAATGGCCTGGAAGGAAGTAATGATCTATATCGCACATCGTGAAGTCCACGCTGACGACTTTTCCTGCCTTAACAGCCTTTGCCTTGCTGAATCCGTCACGGTAACGGAGCGGCATCACATCACCTCTGACAAGCATCTGATAACCATCGGGGCGGACATCAATCAACTTGACGACAATGTCCGCATCCATATTCTTTGAATATGCCCCGTCCGGCAGGTCGAGCCTCAATTCCATGTGCGCCTTTACCGGACCTGCAAGATGCAACGTGTCTGAAAGTACATTTCCTGAATATGTAAGGACATCCTCCCGTGCTGACGCGAAACTCTGATCGGCCGTCATGTAGGCGCGGTCACGTCCATTGGATTTTACATCCATATACGGGACAGGGTTCGTTGGATCTGACGTGAATGTCCTGAAAGCCAGCACGTCAGGCAATCCTGACATATTCAAGGAATCAGCACCTGAAAAGAATATTCTGATAGGCTCCGCATCTGACGGAGGCCATGAGGAATATGTCTTCCAAAGTGTCGAAGATGGTACACCTTCCATTTTTGATTTCAGAGTCTCACCGGATGGTAGAATATTCACCCTCGCAGGCATATTCCCTTTTCCTTCAAGGTAATATGTAAAGAAAGGATACTCAATATCATCCAAGTAATATTCCCCGGACGCCTCTCCGAACCACGCTCCGGAAAGGTGATTCGCCTTGCGGTTCTTCCATCCCCCGTGGTACCACGGCCCCACGGCCAGATAAAGGTTGCATTCCGGAGACAATCCGCGGATCTCGTTGTAGGTCTCGAACGCGCCGTAGCAGTCCTCGGCATCGTAGAAACCACCGGTGACAAGAACCGCAGGCTTGATGTCCTTCAGATGCCGGCCGGGATTCCGGTCTTTCCAGAATCTGTCGTAATCCGGATGTGAGACCATGCTGTTCCAGAACGCCAAGGTGTCGCCGAAGTACGCCGAAAGGTCGGCCATCGGCCTGCCAAGGAAATATTCATAGAGATCGGTGTCGATATTCACCAATTTAGACAGGCCTTTAGTCGAAGGTGCTTTCCGCGTTCTGTACATCGATGAGCCGAATCTATAGCAGTCCGCAAGGCAAAGAGCCCCGTTGTGATGCGCGTCATCTCCCATAAACCAATCGGTGACAGGTGCTTGCGGTGAGACAGCCTTGATCGCGGGATGGCGGGAAAGGGCAGCCATCGTGGCGTAAAAGCCAGGATACGAGGTTCCTTTCACTCCGACATTGCCGTTGCAGCGGGTGTTTGTGAGGATCCATTCCACGGTGTCGTAAGTGTCCGTGGCTTCGTCAACAATGCACCCTTTCGCCGTACCTCCAGCCATGCCGCTGAGATGCGGACGGATGTTCTCGAAATCTCCTTCACTCAGGAAGGTGCCACGGACGTTCTGCAAGACAATAACATAGCCATCCGCGGCGTAGTTGAGCAAGTCATCCCAGATGCCGGATGAATATGTCTGTTTGCCTGGCAGAGGTTCCTCCCACGCCTCAAATCCGTAAGGTTTGAGCGAATAGGGAGTGCGGACAAGCATCACTGGTTTTGCATCGACCGCCGAGACAGGTTCATAGACAGCGGTGTAGAGTCTGACCCCATCCCGCATCGGGATCATCACCTCTCTTTTTGTGTAATTGTCTTTAAGCCATTTCACCGTGACGTTCTTTCCGTTCTGGGCCATGAGGCTGACAGAAAACGTCACAAACAGAAGCAAGGAGAGAAATCTTCTCATCTTTCAATTGTTATTTAACCCGTATCCTCTTCCCGATGCGAAGTGTGGTTTTCACTGACATCCCGTTGAGCCTGCATAACGCAGAGACCGAGGTCTTGTACCTTAACGCGATTGACGAAAGAGTGTCGCCGGACTTGATTGTGTGGTATTTCGCCTCCGGAGCAGGTGTGTCATTCTTCACCAACGCCTGCCGAGGAGGATCCGTCCTGGACGGAATGCGATGCGACACATGCTTGATCGCTGACCAAGTGCCGGACGGAGAGAGGACAATGCTGGCTGTGTCCTTAGGGACGTTCAGAGATCCATCGTCCCCGATGACCATCCAACGCCCGTCCGCCATAAGCAGGACACGCATGTCACCTTCCTGCAGCCGCAAGGTGTCCCTGACATCAATGACCGCGTTTTCAGGCAAGGCTTCCATCACCTTCTCATCTTTATGGCTTACAAAATCAGGAAGGATTCTTCTCGCTCCAAGGAACCTGGATGAGTAATATTTCTCAGTGATGTGCGAGATCTGAATCCCACCTTTCACCGCCGCATGGATGAAAGTGAAATCCCTGCCCGAACTGTCAAGCTCTATGAATATCCCGATGTGGCCGACCCTGCTGGCGTTGCGTCGCGCCGCGAACACTACCAGATCTCCTTTTTGAAAGTTGGACCACGAGCCGCTCACTTCCCTTCCTTGCTTTGATTGGCCTACGGAAGAACGCTCCAGGTCATAGCCGAACTTCTTGTACAAATACTTTGTGAATCCAGTACAATCGAAGGCCCTCGGTCCGCTGCCGCCATAGCGGTATGGTGTGCCAATCATCTTCATTCCTTCCTCCACGAGGATGTCCGCCAGTTTTTCAGTTGACACCGTGATCGAATCCTCGACCTCGGACATGACGTTATGGGCATTGGCCGCGACCGAGATCATCACGGCGATCGCCACAAGCACTGTTCTTATTGCGTTTCTCATTTATATTCAATTCTGTATATGTCCACAGCATTGCCACCGCCACTGCTGTTGCCCTGGGAGGTCGAGAAAAGATAGTGCCCGTCCCGCGTTATCGCCAACCCGACAGGATACGAATCCGCGCGGACGGATCCGATCATGGACATGGTCTTTGTCTCCACAACAGCGATTCTGCTGGAAAAATTGCATGCCGCGAAGATGAACCGTCCGTCTGGCGAAGCTACTATCGTTCTCGCGCCCGGAAACACCTTGCAGCTTTCCCAACCGTTGATTCTGGCGGTTTTACTTTTCCCATCAAGTTCAGCTATGGCCGAATAGACACTTGTCATTTCTGCCCTTTGGACATAGCCTGCTGTGTTGATGCTTGCATAAAGGTAGCCATCCTTGCAAATTAAATGCCTGACGTTCGGCTTCAAGCCTACAATCCTCCCCAGATACGAAGAGGCCTCAAGATCTATCACGGCGATTCCACCGGCACCGCCCATACAACCGACCAGAAGATACCTGTTGTCAGGTGTGAACAGGGTTCCCCTCAGGCAGTGCCCGCTGCCATTGTCCCTGTTGACCGGCTCTGTCCTGCTATAATCAAGGGATAATTTACTACCGATCACATAGTTGGAGATGTAATGCCAATCCTCAGGCCTGTCACTTGAGATGTCCATGACACCGACCGTGTTGTCTCCCCAATGAGTGACCGCCAATCTCGTTTCGTCATCCGACACGGCGATCATCTTAGGGAGCGGCCCAGTCTCGAACATCCGGATAATCGTGTCCCTTTCCGTGTCCAAGACGGCGACAGCGGAAGGTTCTTGCGCATTGATGTCGTAACTTCTTCGGTAATAGGTTATCCACAAATATTTACCTTTGTGGGAGAAAGCCGATTCGACTGGTTTCCCCGAGAATGTCCGAGGATTCCTGCGCTTGTCCTTGAATGTGTAATAGCCGCTTTCATCAGCCCACAACTCCTTGTCCGAACCATCAAACCGATGATGGACAGTTTTGATTTTCTTTCCGGTAGGAACCTCAAAGACAACAGTCCTCATGCCCTCCAGAGAATTTACGTAGAACTTAGAGCCATCAGGATGGATGGTCACCGATTTCGGAGAGCGGATGTCTGTGTCACGCGTCTTATGGTCAGAACAATAATTCTGTCTTTTCTGGACCAAAGTCACTTTAATATCCTTTGTTTCAAGGCATTCAGACAAACATGCCGGATGCGTGACACCGTCCCCGCAAATGGCGGGAACAACATGCATCAATAAAACACCGGCGAGCGTTAATGCATAATGAGTGTGCTTTTCAATCATCAGCAGGTAGAATCGGTTATAATTATGTGTCATTAAAATTATTCGCAATATATGAAAAATAAGTAAAACCTCAGCATAAATATTCAAAATATTGCCGTAGTTTTGCAAAATCCAAACATTGAGAAAAATTCACAATTATGTTTTTGATACAGTTGATGATAGTGCTTCTGGCACTTTATGTCGGCTCACGGTACGGAAGCCTGGCATTGGGAGCGATTTCCGGAACAGGCCTCGCCGCAAGCGCATGCTCCTATAAAAGAGGCTTGGACCTTGGCAAGGACCCTGCGTTCCAGGCAAGGCTGAAAGACCCGGAGATGTATGAATATATGTACGGTAGCACAGCGACATCCCTCGGAAAGGAAATCTCCGCGTCAGCGAAACGCGCGGTCTATATATTCCTTGCCTCAATCGCCGTCATCGTGCTGTTCGCGTCATGCCAAAGGTTGCTCCCTTCCTACGAGGACGGCAGCCGGTTGAAAATGAATATAGTCATTCAGATTGTGATGCTTACAGCCGCCGCGCTGATGGTCATAGTCAGCAAGGCTTCACCGAAAAAGGCTGTAGCCGGTTCGGTTCTGATCAATTCACAAGGTGCGGTGGTCGTGGCGATGCTGCCGCTGGCATATTCATTGGGCATCCCGGGACCTGTGCTTTTGGGTGTACTGCCAAGCGTCTATGGCTATTTCTTCATACCGAACTATCCTTCGGACATCGCTACGGTCAACTTCGACCGCAGCGGAACGACCGTGATCGGGAAATATCTTCTGAACCACAGCTTTATGATGCCGGGACTGGTCAGTGTGGCAGTGTCCACAATCGTGGCCAGCATTATTTCCAGTTTGATCTTTTAAATGAATCTGCCGGTGGCGCTGTCCTTTGCCTCACGGATTTGATCCGGGCTACCGGTCGCGACAATACGGCCACCTTCGGCACCACCTCCTGGACCCATGTCTATGATGTAGTCGGCGTTGCGGATGACATCCAGATCGTGCTCGATGACTATGACGGTGGCTCCGTGATCGATAAGGCTCTGGAACACTTTCAGTAGCGTCAGGACATCGGACGGGTGAAGGCCTATGGTCGGTTCGTCGAACACAAAGACAGAGTCGCTCTGTCCCCTGCCCATCTCGCTGGCCAGTTTAAGTCGCTGGGCCTCACCTCCGGACAGGCTCGGGGTCTCTTCTCCCAATGTCAGATAGCCAAGGCCGAGATCACGCAGGACTCTGAGACGCTGACTGATGAGTTTCAAATCAGCGCAAGCGTCAAGGGCGGAATTGATGTCCATATCCATCAGCTCTGGAAGCGAATGGAACTCTCCTGCCGCATTCTCCCTCCGGATGCTTCCCGCCGCTTTTGAATATCTTGACCCACGGCAGTCGGGGCACGGAATGTCCACATCCGGAAGGAACTGCACGTCAAGGCTTATCACACCCGTGCCGTCACAGGTCGGGCAACGGAGCTTGCCGGTATTGTAGGAGAAATCCCCGTCCTTGTAGCCGTGCTTTTTCGCGTCCGGAGTCTTGGCGAAGACTTTCCTTAACTCATCGTGCACGTTGGCATAAGTCGCCACCGTAGAGCGAACGTTAATGCCTATCGGTGAAGCATCTATGAGTTTCACCTGACGTATTCCTTCAGCGTCTATAGACTTCACGTGCCGTGGCAGCTCACGACCTGAAACCTTAGATTGAAGCGCAGGGATCAGGCTTTCAAGCACCATCGTGGTCTTGCCGGAGCCGGATACACCTGTGACAACCGTCAGCCTGCCTTTAGGGATCTCCACCATCAGTGGCTTAACCGTATGGATGGCATCGGTAACCATCGTTATCTTGCCATCAATGAATATGTCAGAGTCTTTTATCTGTTGTCTTACCTTAAGAGGATTCTTGCCAGAAAGGAAAGGACCTATCTTTGAATATTCATTGGCCTCGATGTCGCCGATCGTGCCTTGAGCTATCACATTTCCGCCGCTTGAGCCGGCACCGGGCCCCATCTCGATCATCCAGTCGGATTTCGTGAGGATCTGCGTGTCATGATCCACCAAAATGACGGAGTTCCCGTCCGCTATCAGGTCCTCCATCACGCCGCAGAGTCCGATAATATTCGATGGATGCAGACCGATTGAAGGTTCATCGAGAACATACAGGACTCCCGTTGTTCGATTTCTTACGGCTCTGGCCAGCTGCATCCTCTGGCGTTCACCGGTCGATAGAGTCGCCGCTGAGCGGTCCAGTGAAAGATAGCCTATTCCCAAGTCCATCAGTCGTTTGGCCGTGTCCAAGAACGATTCGCAGATGCTTTCTGCCATTGGTCGCATCTCCCACGGAAGCGAAGCCGGAACGCCTTTGACCCATTCCACAATCTCGGTTAGGGTCATCGTGCAGGCCTCAGCCAATGATATTCCTCTAAGCTTCGGTGCCCTTGCCGCATCGGAAAGCCTTGTGCCTCCGCAGTCCGGGCAAACGTCAAGCCTCAGGAACTTCTCCACACGCTTCATTCCCTTCTCGTCCTTGACCTTGGCAAGTGCGTTCTCCACCGTGTAGGTCGCATTATAGAATGTGAAATCCAGTTCGGCGGCGTCATTGGAGTTCTTCGCCTTGTAGAGAATGTGTTTTTTCTCCGCCGGACCGTGAAGGACGATGTCTTTTTCCTTGTCAGTCAGATCCTTGAACGGGACATCTGTGCGCACCCCCATCGCTCGGCAGACATCTTTCATCAGAGACCACATCAGCGTGTTCCAAGGAGCCACAGCCCCATCATCAATCGTCAGGTTCTCGTCCGGAATCAGAGTGGATTCATCTACCGTCCTGACCGTACCCGTTCCGTCACATTTACGGCAGGCCCCCTGACTGTTGAACGACAGTTCCTCAGCCGATGGAGCGTAGAAATGCTCTCCGCACGCAGGGCAGACAAGCTCCTTTCCGGCCGCCACCAGCAAAGACGGCTCGACATAGTGACCGTTCGGACATCTGTGGCTCGCCAGCCTTGAGAACATAAGCCTAAGGCTGTTAAGAAGTTCCGTGCCTGTACCGAAAGTACTGCGTATGCCCGGAATCCCCGGTCTTTGATGAAGCGCGAGAGCAGCCGGAACATAAAGGACCTCGTCCACGTCAGCCTTCGCCGCCTGTGTCATCCTCCTTCTTGTGTAAGTCGAAAGAGACTCAAGGTAACGTCTTGATCCTTCTGAATATAGCACCCCAAGCGCCAGCGAGGACTTCCCGGACCCGGACACCCCGGCGATCCCTACGATCTTCCCCAGCGGAATGTCCACATCCACATTCTTCAGGTTGTGCACCCTCGCGCCACGCACCAAAATTCTGTCCGGTTGATTCTTATTCATTGTCAATGAACATCTTAGTAAGTTCCTCAAAAGAGTCAAGGCGGGTGATGTTCGGATGCTCAAACTCCTCCGTCACCTCGTGCCTCCACATAGTGTGGAAAGGAATATGTATGCCGTAGCCCCCGATCTCGATTATCGGCTGGATGTCGGATTTGAAGGAGTTACCGACCACAGCGATCTGTGACGGTGCGACCTGCTCCACATTGCAGATGTCAAGATATTCCTTGATTCCCTTTTTGGTGACGACGATAACCCGGTAGAAGTATTTGTCAAGCCCAGAGCGTTTGATTTTGTTCTGCTGATCCAGCATATCCCCTTTTGTCATCAGTATCAAGCGGTAACGACCGGTCTTGTCCAGAGCGTCAAGCGTCCGCGCCACCCCCGGAAGCGGTGTCGCAGGAAGGCTGAGCAATGACTTCGCGCTCGATAATATTCGTGAAAGATTCTCGCCCGGCACCTTGTGGTCAGACACCTTCAAAGCCGTCTCCATCATCGAGATGCAGACCGCCTTCGCACCATAGCCCAGAATAGGCATATTCGCCGATTCAGTCTTGTATAGCTCCTCAGACAGTTCCTCCGCCGTCCCATATTCCTTCAACTCCTCCGTGAACACGTCCTCCGCCCTGTCAAAGTACGTCTGGTTGTCCCACAGTGTGTCGTCCGCATCGAAGATTATCACCTTGACCTTATCTTTCATCATTCATCACATTTTAGGTTCAAAATTAGCGAAAAGAATCCTAACCGCAATCTACCTGTAATCCGATTCCGCCCAGAGATTCCAAGGCTTTTCCGGCACATAGTAGTCTTTGATGCCGTAGTCGATGTTGGCCTTGTGGGCCTGGCTCAACTGGTGACGGCGGTGGATGCGGTACGTCCTTCCGTCTTTGATGAAGTAAGCACCCGTCTGGTGGAAACGGAACGGAACCTCTTTGGCGACGCATTGCGAACGCAGATTCAGAATCCAATCGAAATCACAAGGCCTAGCCCACACTCCGGACTCTCCGCTCACACTTACCTCCTCGATCGTGTCATCCAACCATCGCGAGATGTCCATCCGCTCAAGCATCGGAGCCACAATAATCGACTTGTGCTTGATCGGAAGATTCTTGAATATGGGAAGCCGACGCTCGGCCATAGCCTGGTTCTCCACCGTGCAGCCGACGATGACATTCTCGTACCCGTCGCCCCAGTCCGGAGGCAGACACCGTTCCAGACGGTCAATCCGTTTTGTAAAGAAATAGAACATACAGTCGCTCCGAAAGCGCATCATTTCCCAACATTCCGGCCTCCACGGATCCGCGTCCTCCAGCAGGAAATCCGAAGTGAAGCACGTGAAGACAATCTTGCCGGAAGGAATCTTGAAAGTCTTGTCCCGTTTCCTTTTGACCGGCAGATTGAACGCCGCCGTCTTGCGCGCGAGGTTGCTTGCAATCTCGCTCCCGTACATCTCGTCCTGCCGATAGACATAGCAGAACCTGCAGCCCGGACTCACCTTAGTGCACCCGTGCCACGGATTCCAATCCGCGAATATGCTCCACTCCTCCGCCATTAATGAATATACCAGTTTACCTGCTGTCTTGTTTCAAAACTCTCGTCATTCACGCAAACGACCAAAGGCCCGTGGAGGCTTATTGGCAGGAAACTATGACATTCAACGGCCCCTCTCCCTGCTATAATGCCGCTAACAAAACCAGTCGCAGAGCGGATCCAGACAACGCTCTTATAAATGCTTTACCTGTAAATATATTAGATTCCCCATAGTTGCCGTTATCACTTGAACAGTTTGTTAACATGCATACTAATAAGCAGAAAAGCGTTTTCAAATACCCTCTCATAATAACTTTGCTGGTCACTTTCTAGTGGACACTAGTGATAGAATATTCCTAATTAACTCCAATAACCAATTTGAATGAAGATGTTGGACAAAACTCAGGATAAATAGAATAATTTGGTGGAAAAGAATATTTTAGATACCCTTCTTTGGTGTTTATCCACTTGCTCAATTCATATGTATCGCATTTTTCATCAAACCGAAAAGTACCAGAGCCCATCAATTGATACTCATCATTATATAATTCCCATCTTAATACTTTTGGCTGATCAGAGCCATCTTCAGTATAATTCAAATTAATGGCAAACGTATTGCTTCCCGATGTCGGATTAGTAAATTTAAACACGTCTACATCAGAAATGGAACTCAAACTAAATTTTATAGGATAACCAGTCTTTACGGTTGTCGCATAAGGGAAATCATTATTCGGTTCCTTTTCCTCATAGCAATCAATCACCTTTATGTACACTCGATCGATACCTCCGTTTTTTCTAATTAACGCTCCTGTTGGTTTTATGCCGACAATACCAACCTTCATTCCTTTTACAAACCCATTCTCATCTATAGATATAACGCTTGGTTGGTCAACAGCTCCACTTAGCTCATAAAAAACCAAATTCGAAATATTCTCAAATATATTATCTAACCCTGTAGGCGTACAGGTATACTGTAACTGATGCGTTTCACCAACAGCAATCGTTATCAACGGATAGCCCAAATACATCTCTGATGATTGTTCCGTCCAAGTGAAGTCATGTAAGATATTGCATACGATAATCGATCTTGACAATCCACTATTCTTTTCTCGTACTGTAATTGTTGAATAGTGAGTATAATAACTTGAACCAATCACAATATCAGCACTCGCTCCATTACTATAGACTTGAGCGATGTTATTGTTCGAGGATGACCATTCATATTCACAAGCCGCATCATCCGGAACGGATTTTACGGAAATAGGGTATTCCTTCCCTAAGCTTCCAAAGAATGAGTCTCGAGACAGATCAATTGAAGTCGCTTTCACACCAACGGAAATTTCACATTGCGCTTCAAAATTTCCATCCTCTGTTTTTGCGGTAATAATCGTCGTACCCTTTGCTATAGCTAACACTTCACCGTTGCTCACACTAGCCACATTGGAATTCGATGTGTTCCAAATGACTTTACGGCAGGATGCATCAGACGGCATAACTGCCGCAAACAACATCACCGATTCTCCTTCTACTAACGTGAGTTTACTTTGATTCAGAAATATTCCAGTTGCAGGAACATTGACAGTTACTTTACAGGTAGCTGAGAAATTCCCATCACTGGTTTTTACTGTAATAACAGATGTACCTCCCGACACGGCAGTGACCTCGCCTTCTTCATCGACAGTTGCGACCAAGTCGTTTTCACTAACCCATACCACAGTCTTCACAGACGCATCAACAGGTTCTACACTAGCAACCAATCTTTTCTTCTCACCTTTGAAAAGGCTTACAGCGCTTGGTGAGACAGTAATTCCTGTGATCGCCGTTTCCACACATACCTTACACACGGCCCTTTTGTCGCCGTCAATAGTACGGGCGGTAATAACGGTTTCCCCATCACTATTTCCTTTAACACATCCAGAATCATCAACAGAAGCGACCGACGGATTTTCACTAACCCAAATCACATTCTTATTTGTTGCGTTTTCAGGAAGCACTGTTGCCTTAAGGACATATTCCTCACCTTTATTCAATCTAAGAATACTTTTATCCAAGAACACTCCAGTCGCAGGATATTCTTTCTTCAACACCGACACTTTACAACATGCTGTTATATTCTCAAATCGGCATGATTTAACAGTGATTACAGCACTGCCGGCATTGCAAGCGACAATATGCCCTAAATTATCAACAGTGGCGACATTATCATCGGATGAAGACCACAGAACAGTTTTGTCTGATATATTGTCTGGATTATAAGACACTCTAAGAGACATCTCTGATCCCTCAGTCATAGTCAAATCCGTTTTATCAAGGAACAAATTTTCAAGTCTTGACGAAACTGTAACATCACAGATTGCCTTAAAACCACCATCATCAGAAATTGCTGTTATTTGTGCGCTTCCTGCAGAGTTAGCCGACACTTTACCATCTAATACACTCACGACAGACAAATCTGAAGTTGTCCAAATGACCGTCTTATTATCAGCGGTACCCGGGGATATCGTTGCCACCAAGTCATACTCATCCCCGGCTTCCATCGAAAGTAAAGGCGTATTAAGGAAAATACCTGTCACTCTGACTATCTCAGGTAATTTTGTACAGAGGGTGAACAGGAATAATGCTAATAAAGCGTATTCCAACTTAACCAATTTGTAATTCATTCTTTTTGACTTTTACTATTCCTTAACACACCGAACAGATAAACCTAATCCATCATTCGATTGGTAAACCCCGACTGATTGACTATCAAAAAACAAAGCAAGTCCCTCTCGGCTCGACAGATAATAGCCATAGTTGTCCTTTTGTTGAATTGGGTATGCATCCGAGATTTCAAAACCAGCGGCGGGTAAAAACAAGTGTTGCCCGTTACTCTTGAATTTGCGCCCTTTCACACCGTTTACCGTAGCCATTTCTGACGAGGTTTGAATCAACTTGGAGAATTCGTCCCAAGAAGGTAACCTCCATCCCTTCGGGCAATTATTAAATGGTTGACTATACAGATAATACTTCCCGTAAGTTCCATCTACATTATCTGTCATCCCGCAATTGACTGGGGCCCAAACTATATTATTAAATAATATACCTACACCTCTATCTATTCCATTTTCGTCTATATAATTGTTGGATGTAGTCGCCTTCATTACCTTGACACGGCAAGTCGCAAGTTTATTCTCCGCGAATGCTGTGACATCCGCATATCCCTCACCCATTGCATAGACCTGCCCGTCGTCACTTACATCAGCCACCTTAGAATCGGAGGATAACCACTTTATTTTTTTTGTGGTTGCATTTGACGGAATAATTGTTGCCTTAAGTGACAACAAGTCTCCTTCTGTGAGTGTGATCTCCGAATTTTCAAGCACAACAGACTCAACCGGGACATATTGTTCCGAACGTCTAACACAACGTACAGAACAAGAATTCACAGAAGACATCATCGATGTACGAACATCTGTATAACTAAACTCCAAATCCCAAAATACCGACATAATAGCTCCTGAACAGGACCAATAAACACCTCTTTCAAATTCATCGTATATCTGTCCATTCTCATCCTTATATCCGGCCGCGGGCAAAAAAACAGACTGAGAAGATGACGAATATTCAGATTTTCCGGAAAATGATCGTCCTATGACACCTTTATATTGTTTCATTCCAGAATAGTGTTTTGACAAAGACTTCAGCTGTTCCACATCAGGAAGCCACCAACCATCCGGACACGATTTAAAAGCTTGGGACAAAGTATACAAAGAACCATAAGCGTTCTCACCCATACCTCTGAATCCGCAATTATATGGCGCCCACACAACGCCATCAATATCAACTCCAAAACCAGAGACGATATTCTCATTGTCCTGATACAGGATATCGCCTTTCAAAGGAATAATAGGTATATAATCAGATAACAAAACATCATTCGAGTTCCGATAAGCCACTCTTACACTTGCCGAGATAACACCGTTATAGAAATCATCAGAAATCAAATTGGATAATAACGACACATTGACCACCGAGCCTGATAATGAGACATTTGATATACTGATATCCACCAATTCGCCGGCCTCAGCTTTAGTCGCGATTTCTGTGTATACCACTTTGGCCGACAATCCAGTATGCCAATTCTCCAATATTGTGTTCGCCGCCTGAATGCCGTTGACCTCAAATCTTAATTGAAATGTCCCCGATATAACCTGTCCATTATTAATCATAAATGGGACTCTTGCGTAACCATCCGAATAACTCGGAACATATTTAAGACAAGAGACATTACCTTCATCTCGTAACGGTATGCATATAGCAGTTTCCTCAGAATCATTAAACACAAAATAGACATATCCATTTTTGACCTCTACACTTTTGAAGAATTGTGTCCCGTCTTTTCCAGAATCTCCTGTAGCCTTGCCAAGTTTGGACCAATTTATATTGTCGTATGTCACATACCAAAATCCACCATCTATCTTCAATTTAGGTGTCACGCCATCTTGACCACTTACAGGAATCTTTTTTCCAGATTCGTCTAATAGCCAATTTCCATCTAGAACCCAATAGTAAACTCCATCCACATCTTTTCTTATCGATATCTTAGGGGCATATCCATCTTTACCATCCACTCCATTTGTGCCATCCTTACCATTACGGATAACCATATTTTTTCCCGATGCAAATTTTATCATATAGCCATCTGAGAGTCGTTCGTAACTCGTAACATAATCCCTGTTTTCAATGGCATCAACAACCGACTGCACAGACTGTATTTCGCCATTCATAAGTTCACACATCTTCTCCAGTCTTTCTATCCTAGACTTCATTTCTTCGATATCTGACCGAACCGAAGAATCGTCATAACAGGCATTCAGTAATAAAACAGAAAATGCAATTATGAACAATTTTCTCATAAACCAACAGTTCATTCATTAGTGGTGGCTACCTTGTCACGGTTATCTGTACAAAGAAAGTGTGGAGCCGATTCGTTCACCTAAAGAGAGGCTCTGACAAAACCCGAATACAAGTAAACAGAAACAATCCCCACACCTGTATCGTTGAGTGTGGAGAACACGCAAACGAATACAGATGAAATGGTGTTGTCGTCATCCTTGTATTCATCGAAACTGTCAGATTTCTCTTTAAGGATAGTGCGAAAACACTTTCATCAATATGTCCGTTTCAGACCAGTGGCCTAAAACGATGCTAATTTAGTAATAAATTCTGAAAATGAGGCGTTTTATCTTAATTTTTCCTCACGATAAAAGATTTGGGGACAATACAATGGTTGCGAACAATACAGAAAGGGTCCACCAAACTATAGCTTCTCCTCCTGCCCGGTCTTCATTCCACGGAGGTCACAATCATAATTCTGACGGAACTCTTTCTTCGCTTTTTCCATTTTGAGGTCGGATTTGTGGGCTGGAAAGGATTGGGCTACAATTCTGGCACGTATGTCATCGTTTGCCGGATGCCTGAACAAAGGCTTGCTCAAAGTCGCGCGTAATTGGGCGATTGCGTGCTCAATGTCAGTTCCTTTTAACTCAACAAATATCTCCGACCAATTCTCAGGAATCCGACCTTCCTGCGTACGCCTTACAAGCACAAGCTTATCACACCTTAGGCCATCTTTGACAATATAACCGTCAACGGCATATACCACGGAGTCTTGTCCTTCGGCAGTTGCCAAGGCATAGCGTTTTCCCTTTTCGCAAACAGCTACCTTAGAACGGAATTGAAGATTCTGTTCCGGCACAAATCCGTCAACAGTCAAACGGTTAAAAGTTGATGAATATTCTCTCTCGCCTCGTTTCATACTTCTCCATATAGAATATTGTTCAATTTACTGATTTTGTCATCTACCCAATCAGAGACACCGTCCAAATCATTTCCAGTGAGCATCGGGATCTCGTTGTCCAATATATTGCGGAACACTCCATCATCTCCTATGAAATAACCGGAAACGGAAGATGACGGTATAATATATTCATCCTCAATCTCTGCCTGTCCTACTTTCTCTGACACTACAGCCGCCAGCAACAGAACATTGACGACTGAAAGGATGTAAGGACTATGGGATGTCATCATCACGAAACTGCTCTCTGAACCTTTATCCAATGCCATTTTCAGAGAACGGATAATGCTCAGCACAATCAAGCGTTGTGATTCGGGGTAGAGATTTTGCTCTGGTTCCTCAATGAATACTTGAGCGGACTGATACTCCAACCTTCTTGATGCCAACCCATTGTCTGTTTCGTTGATCGAATTGCGCTCCACCATAGATAATGGAGCGTTTTTGCCAACCTGACTCATCATATAGTTAGCCATCACTTCCAACGGCATAACTGACTGCACTCCGCTTGAAGCATAGAAAGCCGGGGACTCTACACCATCTTCCCTCACAATCATATCCACTCCGGACCTGTTGACATAACTAAAGCCACCGGTAACTGACAAAGGATATGGATGTTCAGCGGTGTAAGGAGATTTGGCCTCATCCCACTCATAAATGAAATTGAAAAGGACATCCCGATCAGTGGCCTTATAGGCTCGATCAACATTTTGTATGGCGGAAATCAAATTACGTTCAGCAGGGATATAGCACAGCTTGCTGTTGAAACGCCCTTGGGCAAAGTTGTTTTTCCGTAATATTTTTGGGTTTCCACTTTTGCCGACATATTCAATCTGTATAGTGTCCCCGTCATACTTTATCAAAGTGTCATCACGGAAATATTCATCATTCAATCTGTTGAACTGCTTCAACTCCTTGACGAACCGGTTATAGTGGGTATATTGACTGATCAAATCATCGGTTGATACCATAATTCTTTTTTCCACCCAACGACAATAACTGAGCACTTTCATAAAGGTACTCTTACCTGAACTCTGCCGCCCCATCAACAGCATAAACGGTGTGAGTTCTATAGTCGTGGAATCCTCAATGGGACCGAATCCTTTGATATGCAATGTCGCCATATCGTTTTCAATGTTAATGTACTTAACCACAAAAATACTGAAATAGCCTTGCAAATCCAAAAGGATAAACAAAAACACTCGTTCGGCAGAGTCAAAACCACACGTTCGTCCACAAAAACGGCCATTTCCCCGGACAAGCTGTACTATATCACCAGTTTGTCCGGGGAATACGGCTTTCTCCGGACAAACATAACTCAATTGCATAAAGGATGGAAAAAACTATCTCCTCGGAATTTTTTACAAAAAGCTTTCAGGCGATAGGCCTTTTCAAGGCATCTGGTGGCGTATTGGGATGAATTGCGAACGACTTGGAGGTTTACTTTTTCAGCATCAAGCACAACTGGGGACGTTCTGTGGCATATAGGGCTGAAAGTGTTTTGTAAGGATATTTTCTGGTCGCTTCGACAAGCTCTGCGACCAGGTATTATTCTATGGTATTCAGCAGATCACAATCGTTCAGGCGATCGAAATCTGATTTAAACAAGCGATCTTGAATGATTCGGTACTTTTCAAATTCGGATTCAGCAAAACTTTTGGCAAATTCCGCAGTAATCTTTCCGGCATCGTTCAATATAGCATCACCACCAGCTTCAAGGATTATGTCTATGCGTTTAGCCCAGTCTTCCATAGTCATCGGAATATGCCTGTCTGCCATTCTCTCGGCCATATCCAAAACGGAGTTGACCAATTTTCCCATATCTTCCAATTCCACACCATTCAGGTAATTCTTCGCTATACTGACATCTGATTCCACAATCTTTCCATCCGGAGCATTCTCCCGGTCGTCAAACCCATATGTTCCTTACCTGCATCAGCTCTTTCCACAATCAGTTCTGCGGCGGTGTGGCCGTGAACGGCAAAGTGAATTTTATTCTGTACCTTTTTGTAGAACAATCTTGTTGTGGGCGCGTCACGGTTATAGTCAACAGCTGTGGCGTAAATGTCGGTCAGTTTCTGGTAGAATCTTCTCTCACTCAACCGAATCTCACGAATCTCTGCAAGCAGATGTTCAAAGTAGTCTTCTCCGATGAAGGTTCCATTTTCCATCCGCTTTTTATCCACAACATAGCCTCGAATTGTGAACTGTCGCAAAACACTTGTGCACCACTGACGAAACTGTGTGGCTCGGATAGAATTGACACGATAGCCTACCGAAATAATCGCATCAAGATTGTAAAATTTCGTCATATACATTTTACCATCCGCCGCAGTTGCCGAGATTTTCTCGGTAACTGAACCTTCTTCAAGTTCACCAGATTTAAAGAAGCTGTTTTGAATTGTTTGTTTGAAGGTTTGAGAGTGAAAAACTTCAGTTTCGACCGCTTCTTCCAAGGAAGATAGCGGTGCTATCTGACTGAAGAAACGGGAAGAAAATGAAGATTTTTCACCTCAAAGAACATTTCAAACAATTCAAAACAGCTTCAAAGATATTCTTCAGGTGCAAGCCAATATTATCAGACGAGCAGTCAAATAGCATCGACATTGCTTTCTGAGTCGCCCATATACTTTCATTCTTATATAGCACCTGAATACCTTCCTCCTTCCCTTCCGCTATGAAGGTGAGAAATTCAGCCGTGCTGTTCCGCACTAAAACATTCTTCATCATCTATCTTTCTTTCAACAACTTAGTAACCTTCAAAAAATAACCTGCATCATCTTAAGGAATCTTTTCGGTCTATATCTATTCTCGAAAATATTCTCTTAATCTGAGGCAACTTATTTTTTTCATGTTACTTAATCATATCTACACAAAAATAATGAATAGTCCCGGCAAATACAAGTCACTTGACCTCCAGGTTGCGCGGGAGGGCAGCGGCGTTGGCGCGGTAATGCGGGGCGTAGAGGGATTCGATTTCGGGGACGGGAGCCTGGAAGGTGCCGGGCTGGGTCACGAAAAAGTCCTCGGTGACGGTGGTGCGGCCTTCGGGATAGGTGTCGAAATAGAATACGGTACGGTCGGGTTTCACGTCACGGTAACCACACGGGGAGACACGGTACCAGCCGTCAACAGTCAGCGGGGTGAAAGACAGATTGTAGATCCCAGACAACTGGTCAACTGGAATCAGAGACGCCTCACGGGGTGCGGTCAGACGGATGAAACTTCGGTTCTCGGAGTTCTGGACGGTATAGACGGCACGGATACGGTCTCCCCGACGGACGGTGTCACCAGGATGAAGTTCCTTGTCTCCAATGAAATAACTCTTTTCGATAGAGAAGCCGTTGCCGGAGGCCTTCACATCAGCAAGAGGCTTCAGCACACGCTGGGTCAGGGTCACGACACTGGTGTTCAGCAAGTCGGTGCTACCCTTTCCGACTGAACACAGGGCGTTCACAAAAGCTGGATCCGTGTCCCAGTTCTGGGTTTCTTTCTGTAATATCAACCATAAGCGGACTCCATCGGCGATCTCGGCGGCTTTCTGACCGGTGACTTGATCAGAATGTGAGGAAGCATATTCAGAAAGCACATCGGAGATGAGCGAGTGGGCATAGGCTTCGTTTTCCAGCAGTCCCCTGAACGGCATCACGGCGTTCGGGTAGTAGAAGCCGCCACCATCGTGCCTGACGGCATATTCAAGGATGGAGAGGATGTCTTCGTCCATTGATCTGCGGAGCGCGGCATCGACATTGAAACGCTCGCCCCAAGCGCGAGCCAAGGATATTCCTTCTTCGGAGCCGATCAGATTGCTGAGGGTACGGACACGTCTTGCCTTCGCACCTGGCTGACCATCAATGAAATCGAAGCGGTTGGAAGGTGAAAGGTAGATGCGGGCATATTTCCGGAAAGAGGAGAGTCGGGAGCGGTACTCCTTGCGCTGCGACTTGTCCATCCGCACCTTGAACCAGACCGATGGGAAGTTCGAGCGGACGAGCATATAAGTGTCGTTCGACAGGCCGCCGAACCAGCGCGGGAAGCCCAGGAACTGAGTGGAATCCAGATACTCGACAGAAGATGTCAGATCAGGGATATTCCCGCCAAGACTTCTCACCAAAGCCATCCGATCCAGCACCGTGGCGGTGACTGACTGTGAGGAACGCATACCTTCGAACCAGCCGAAACCGCCGTCGGAGTTCCTGCACGCAAGGATTCTGCCCAGCAGCGAAGTGTCGCGCTCCGACTTGAATGATTTGAAGCAATATGCCTCTGTAAGTGACAGTACATCATTGGATGACGGCTCGGACTTCTGTGTCGCGGCCTCTTCGATCATCTTGCCGATCGAGATCTCTTCGCAGACGGCACCAGCGGAGGATACGTTCACGAAACGGCTTCTGAGCGATTCCAGCAACTTATCCTTGTCAGTTCCTGGCAAGGCTATGGCCGAATGGGACTCGGTGATGACCTGACTCGCATCGTGAACCGGAACACCGAACTGGACAGCGTCACTGAATGATTTTGAGGCGAATATGACCTTGAAAGTCAGTGAGTCGATGTCGTGAGGCACATCAACCGGGAAAGACACGACCGATTGTTCACGACCGTTCACCGTCACTGGAACTTTCAGCGAGTCAATGGCTTCGCCGCGTCTTGAATATTCAAGGATCTTCATCTCGCCCTCTATCACCGCGTCTGAATTGCCGACGGTGGTCGCCGTCAATGTCCATTCGTCTCCAGAGTAAAGATACCTCGGAGCGTTGACGGAGACTTTTACAGGCACGGTCACGGTGAAGTCCCTTGTCAATGTGCCGTTGCGCATCGCCTTGTCGTGAGCGAAGAACAAAACGTGATAGGTCGAGAGTTTATCAGATGTCTTGAACGTAAATTTGACCTCGTTGTTTTCCGGATAGAGGAACGGCTCAAAGGCCAAAGATTCTGAGAATATCTTTCTGACAGCCACGGATGTGAAATCATAATCAGCGGCGGCAGAAGCACTTGACTCAGATTTCTCATAATTGCGTCCCGAATCATTGGAACGGTCCTTACGACGCCGTGCCGATTTGGAGGCGACTCCGTAACCAATCACCATCACCTCATCAAGCAGTGACTCGTCTTCATCAAGGACGATATTCATTCCCGAAGTTCCTCGCAATGTCACACTCCGGTAGCCTATGTAACTGATTGTTATCATCGTCCCAGGACTTGCGTCAAGTGAGAAATACCCGTCAAGGTTAGCTGATGTGCCATAGGAGGTGCCGTCCACGATGACTGACGCTCCGATCAGCGGATCCCCGTTCGCATCCGTCACGATGCCGTTTATTCCGGAAGAAAATCCACTACCGATGTTACCTAAAGACTTGTTCGTGATATATCCGCAGGCGATATCCATCTGGACATTTGAAACGACATTAGGTTCAAGCCTTACCGGATTCCATAGCTCCTTTCGGACCGCATCAAGACTCTTGTCATAAATCGCCGCGAGACCTTCGATGCCATCCGGGACGCGGACCTTGACGGTATATTCAGTGCCAGGATTGGTGACATCGGTGAAGGCGCTGAAATCCAGAGGCATATCAAGTTCGTCCGACAGTCTGTTGTAAGTATGCTCGTACTTAAAGAAGCGGCCATATTTAAAGAAGAGCAACTGGATTCTGACAGGGCCATCAGCTCCAGCTGGGTAGCGAAAACGCAATTCTCGCAGCGAACCGGCAGACGAGCCGTCCATCGTCACCATTCTGGATTCAAGGATATTCCTGCCACAGTCAAGCATTGTCGCGACTGCCCATAATGGTGCCACAGAAGCTCCGAGCGTCATTATGATGTCCTCGCCAAGAGCGACTTCGGTATTACCCGGCAACAGAAGACAGACAGCAGGAGCCACAAGCGACTTCGCCTCACGGCTCACCTTCACAAGGTTATATTCTTTCTCCGCCTTGACCACCTTGCCAAGACTGTCCGTTTTCTCTGAATATGCCCGGAGAACATAAAGTCCGTCAGCCGTTGTCGGCAAGTCAATCTCATCGCCGGAAGCGCATTTACCTGTCTGCAAGACTGTTCCGGAAATGTCCAAGAACTCATAGCGAATCTCAGACTTCACTTTTTTACTGAATCTGTCACGGACTTCCAACGCAAAAACAGCCTTGTCTTCGGTCACGATTCCCTGCGTGGCCTCTCCCGATTTGTTCAGATCAGTAAGCAGCAAATCCCCGTCGGTGCCGTTAGCCAAATGGAAATCAAGTTTGATCACATTATTGACATTGACCAATGTGCTAAACTCTCTGGTCTCCCCTGTCTCGTCCTTCACGGTCACATTGATTGAATATCGTCCTTGATCCTTCGCCTTGAATCTATAACTGAAACGTCCGTCCGATGAGGACTTTATCTCTTTTTCATCCACTGTCTTCCCATCACACGACACCTTTAACGTCATCCGGGCGGAAGCGAGGCTATGCCCCGAGAGGCTCTCGACCTTTCCGGAGACGGTCACGGAATCTCCGGCGAAATAAAGTGATTCCTGCTCATCAAAAGTCAAATCGAACGTTGGCAGTACAAAATCCTCTACCCTGAACATTCTGGACGTAATCTCCTTGTCGCCATTGGCAACAGCGATCTTGAACAGCCCGTTGCGCCGCCCTTTCGGAATGACGAACTCTCCGGCGAAGGACCCGAAATCGTTGGTGCGGAACGACTTCTCCTCGATCATATTCATCTGAGAATCGTATAATGCGGCCTTGAATGCCTTTTCTTTTCCGATGACTTCCAATTGTTTATGAATATCTCCACGGAACATCACGGCTTTGAACCGGACTGTGTCGCCGGGCTTGTAGGCTCCACGGTCGTTGAATATTCGGCCGTAGGTTTCTGTTTCAGAATGATTCCCTACGGTCGCTTCGACAGGCTCAGCGACCAAAGCCCTACTGGTCACTGAGCTTGTCGAAGTGACCGGTCGGTCAAGATACGATGCCTTGACAATGACAACATCCTTGCTGAGCCGAACCGATTTCCCATCCGTCACCGAGCAGACAACCTTGCACTCAAGTCCGGACTTCTTAGCCGCCAGTTCCTGCATCTCGGAAGGCAATAACGTGAATCCATCAATGCTCAGATGCGCCGAGAGCACCCGCTCCCCTCTCGTCATCTTGACATCGACCTCCTTGAAAGGCTCTCCGGTGATGTAATCAGCAGGGAAAACCGCGAATCCGTCACCCTGCTTCCTGACAGCCACGGACACTGTCTTGTGAACGTACGAGATCTCGGCCTCTTTCCCGGAGCCGGAAACCTTGATCCAATAGTCTCCATCCTCCAGCTCCGGCAGAGCCACCTTCACAGTGTCCCAGACGTAAAAACTCCGTACCTGATTATCAAGCCTTTTACGGAACACACTCTTACCCTGGCTTTCAACCGACAGATTGGCCGACTTGATATTCCGGAACCGGACCAGCACGGTGTCTTCACGGACCAACACGGAAACATCCTTATCCTCCAGCCTATCAATCAATGACGAAATCACACCTCCACATTCCTCAGCGATTCTCTTATTCACATCATTAGAGGAAACAAAGAGAAGATCCGAACTTACATATTTTGGAATATACGACTCCCGCTCTTTCTCGAAAGCCTGACATTTGGAGTCAAGCTCGGCAAACTGCCGCGATGTTCCGCCCTCCTTGACCAACCTGTCATATTCCCTTTTAAGCAGCACCTTCCTCGGCAGCAACGCCACTACGCTTCCGCTCCAGTCCGTGGCGAGGCGTTCCAGTTCCTTGTCTCCATCCTTGCGAAGCGCCTCACTATAGGCAAGCAACGCAGATTGAGGAAAGTTCCCGGCGACCGCATCCTTCAAGAGCTCCAAAGCCTTGTCGTGCGCGGAAGCGTCTGACAGACAGTGCCAAAGAATATATTCATAGTCATTAGGGATGAATTTGTGGTCGCAGACATAGCCTTCGCCCCAGTAGCCAAGCCTCCAAAAATCATCGTTTTTTCCTTTTTTCAAGACCTCGGCATTATCCTCCGCGAACCGGAGCGCATCAAATTTCTGCCGTCCCAAATCCCTCGAATTGATTAATGAATATGCCATTATGGGTTTTCCGGCCTTGATGAACTCTTCCGTCAATACGTTTCTCAAAGAGTCCCGCAGCTTCCAGTTCCTCCGCGCCTGTGTCGTGCCGATAGTTACCACAGCATCGTAGTAATCCTTGTCCAGCCGGTTCTTCAGCGCCTGTTCTTTGATGAACGTCAGCAGAGCGATCTCTTTCTCGGGCCTGTCACGCCTGGAAAGCCGCTCATATTTCCTCCACTCCTTCTTGAGATAATGTCCGTTAATATCCGGATATTCAGCAACTCTGGCCTCCCGCCCGTGCATAACCGGGCACAAAGCCAACATCATCATCGACAAAACCAGAATCTTTCTCACAACCGTCTGTTTTAGTGACGGCAATATACGCAATTTATCCGGAACCGCAGCCTTTTATGATGATGAATATGTCGCCTTACTTCTCATCCATAAAGAGCTCACCTTTGAGGTACTTGACGCTTTGGGTGGCGAAATTGTAGCCTCGTGAACCAGGCTTGGCGACTTTCAAGTACTTCTCGTACCATTCGAGGGCGGATTTGTAGTCCTTTTTCTGCTCGTAGCAGTAGGCGATGTTGGTAAGGGCGGAGATGAATTTCGGATTGTAACCGTATGCCTTCTGATAATGAGCGATAGCCTCGTCCCAATGGAAAAGTTTCGCTTCTCCGAGACCATATTGCTGATAAAGCCTGAACATAATCAGCGGATCCGGCTGAAGCATGTTCATCGCCTTGTCAAGCCACGGTTTGACCTCCTTCTCAAAAGAACGGTTGCTGTCGGCATAGACCGCCGCTATTGAATATGCCAGATTAACATCGCTTGAATCAATCTGCCAAGCCGCAAGCAGTTCTTCCTGCGCACGATACATGACCTCCGTGTGCCAATAGCATTGTCCGAGATAATAGTGGACCGGATAGGAATCGTTACCAAGTTTCTCCTGACGCTCAAAGACATCGATCGCAGGGGCATATTCATTCTTGGAATAATGCGCCAGACCTTTGATCGGGGCGATGGTGAAATTGTCGGGATCCAAGGCAAGATATTCATCTGTCAGACGGATCGCACTATCATAGTCCCGGCGAGAGAGGAGAATCCGCGCGGCTTTACTCACTACACTTTCATTCAATGGTTTAAGAGACAGCGTGAGCCGATAGTATGTCAGCGCGGAGTCCAGCATATCCGCCTGATTGAACGAGTCCCCCACCAACGCGGCGATTGCCGGTATCGTGTCAAGTTGCAGCACCGCCTTCCCGGCCTCAGCGCTCTGGGCGAAAGCCTTCATCCTGTAGAAAGTCTGCATCTGCTTGACTTTGTACAGGATGTTCCGCGGGAACTTGGAGGTCAGCAGGAAATATGTCCCAGCAGCGGACTCGTAGTCCCCGTTCTGGAAATGACAGTCCGCCAGCTCGGACAGAATCTCCTCATCGAAACGGTCCGGAGTGACGAAAGCGGACAATCTCTCGATCGCCTCGTCAATTTTGAATATACTCTTGAGGTACCGGGCCTCACTCAAGGCCGCGTTCCGGTCTGACTGTGGATCGGCCACTTGCGCCGCCACAATCTGTGGCGACGCAAGCAAGCTGATCGTAATCAATAATTTGTAGCTTAATCTCATTATTTGAGTCGGAATATGATAGGGAATGTGTAGGTGACATCGACCGCCTTGCCCTGCATCTTACCTGGTTCCCATACAGGAGAAGATTTGACAATCCTCAACGCTTCCTCATCCAAGGATTTGAAGGTTCCTCTCAAGACTTTGACGTTTTCCATTTTTCCTGTCTTTGTGATAGTGAACTGAACAACGACGCGACCTTGTTTCTTAGCTTTCTGAGCATCCTCCGGGTAGATCAAATGCTCATTGACCCATTTGGCGAAATTGTTCGCGTCACCGCCTTGGAACACCGGTTTGGTCTCCACCATTTGGAATGGGACAGGTTCATCATCATCGGTGGTAACATCTATGTTAATATCGTTGCGACTTTCCCCGGTGACAGTAACCGAGACGTTCTCTGGCGCTGTTTCCGAGATCATTGTCTCATCGGACAACGATCCGGTTGAACCCGGTTTTGTGAAACTGCTGAAGCACAATGTGCAAACAAGAAGTGGTATGCAGACGACATACGCAAGCCTGAACCATCCATTAGTTTTTTCTGACATCATCATAGCGATTCGATTTGAAAGTTTTGTGTGGTTGAAACCGTTCGCAAGCCGGAAACGATGCTCACCGACAGCCTTCCTGACAAGAAGCAGCTGATAGTCAGCAGCGTTCACTCCTTGATTGATCACAGATTCATCGGCTTCATATTCGTGAAGCATCTTGAGTTCAGCCCTGGCAAGCCAGACGAGCGGATTGAACCAGTGCAGGACGGTGACGACCGAGAACAGCAGCACGTCAACAGAATGGTGCTTCCTCACGTGGCTCATCTCGTGCGTCAGAATCACCGGGGTAGCGGTGAAATCCTCACGGCTGATCACAATATGCCCCAGGAAACTGAATGATGCCACCGGAGCGTCCACGATAGTAACCTTGAACCCCTCTTTCTGAATATGCTCGCCGGAGGCTATCATACGGGATGTCTGGATTACGGACAAGATATTCATAATCAAGACAACGAAGGCCCCGAGAAAGTATATTCCTGAAACGACTCCGAGCCAGGATATTCCTTTGTCTGCCGCGTTCAGGGTTCCGCCTTCCGCGCTGACCACCGCTTGCGGCAGGGTCAGGGTCGGGATGACGTTCGAGACCGCGGTTCCGCTGAAATCCCAATGGATGAGCGGCAGAGCCAAGCAAAGCAGGCTGCCAGCCATCAAGGAGAATCGGTTGAAAGTGAAGAAGGTGGTCTTCCGCATCAGCAGCATAAAGAATGCGTAGAACACTGAGAGAAGCAACCCGCTCGTTATCAGGTAAGCGATCATTTCCTTTTGCTTTCGATTTGCGAAATGAGTTTTTTAAGGTCCTCCACATCCATCTTGTCCTCTTCCACGAACTGTGAGACAAGGCTGATGTAGGAGTTGTTGTAGTAACGGGAGACAACGTCCCCGACGGTAGTCCCGTGATAGTCACGTTCCGTGAGCGCAGGGCTATACTGGAAAGAGTTCGCCATCGGCTTGCGCTTGACAAATCCCTTATCCTCAAGGAATTTCACCTGTGTCGCCACGGTGTTGTAGTTCGGCTTCGGGTCGGGAAGCGCCGCGACGATGTCACGGATAAACACCTCGCCTTTGGCCCAAATGATGTTCATCACCTCTTCCTCTTTTGCAGTAAGTCTCTGTTTCATTGCTCGATTCTTTAAGTTAACAAACGCGCGAATATTATCTTACGGATGCAAAGATAAGAATAATAATCGTATCTCCTAATATTTTTAGGTGTTTTAAGAATATTTTTAGTTGCGCACACAATGTGTACCAGGATCTCGGAATATGTTATCATAAATACTTTAAGCCAAAGGTCTTATGACGTATTCAAAGAAGATTGACGGTGAGATAAGCGTACCGTTTGGATTCACACCCATGTAAGTAAATAAATGATGGAAAATCCTATACTCTCACAGACAAAAGGCGTACCTACGAAAAATAAAGGTAACTATATAGCAGTTGACTAACGTGGTATGCAAGCGGTCGCCAAGCAGTTACATACGCGCTGGCGTCACTCGCATTTTGTGAATATGGCGGCACGATGCGAAGGAAGGTAGTCAACTTGTATATATTCCCCAACTATTATTCCGGGTGAAAAAGGAGTGGTTAGACACCCGGAAAGATATCCCTGATTGGAGTCGGGTGAGGATAGCCTCTTTTTTCACCCGATGCATAAGCCCGGGATCTTCCGCCACACCTTGTCTTATATGACTACGATGGAGATTGGGTCCTTTACATACAGATTCTTATGCAGGAATACCAACGAATCACAATTACTTAAATATCAGCATCATAAGGAAAATGTTAGCCAACTCCTATATAATTTCCAAAACAAAAGTCAAATGACATTGGCACGAGTTGCTTGATTTCCATATTCTCATTCGTTTTCTGGCGACAAAGTTAATGGGTGCTTCAGCAAGATTCCGGCAAATACACTATTTCTATATTCTGCCATTATTTTGCCGAAGATATTGCTATCTTTATGGTCAGATATGGCAAAGAATTACTTCAAATCCTACATCTGGCTGCTGGAAACACTCCAGAGCCGCGGGCCGCTTACACTGGCTCAAATCAGGCAGTTGTGGCGGCGTAGTTCAGTGAATGAACTTGGAAGTGACCTTCCCGCGCGTACGTTCTCGAATCATATAGAATCTATCTCTGACATCTTTGGAATCGAGATTGTCTGCGACCGCAGAGATAACACCTATAGTATCGTCAACGAAGATGATATGGACGGAACAGGCATTCGATCCTGGATGCTGGATGCCCTCAGCTTGAATTCACTCCTGAACGAGAGTGCCGGTATGAAGGACAGAATCTTCTTTGAGAACGTACCCTCCAGCCACCAGTTCCTAACTACCGTTATCCAGGCTATCCGGGATAACCGGAAATTGAAGGTACGATATCAGGGTTATCGCATGAATGAGGAGCGGACCTTTGAGCTGGAGCCGTATTTCATCCGGGAGTTCAAGCGCCGCTGGTACCTGTACAGCCACAAGGATAACGACAAGGACTACAAACCTCACATGTACGCCCTAGACCGCATGCTCGAGGTAGAGATACTTCCCGACACATTCAAGATCCCGGAGGGCTTGGATGCCAAAGCCTGGTTCCAGTCTCTGTACGGCGTGCGCAAGTACGATGATATGAAGCCGCAGCAGGTTCTCTTGAAGGTCTATAGCAAACAGGTCTGCTATTTCCGATCCCTGCCGCTTCACAATAGCCAGGAAGAGATCGAAACGCACCGCGACCACAGCATCTTCGCTTATAACCTCGCCCCAGACTATGACTTCAAGCAGGACATCCTGTCGTTTGGGGATTCGATTGAGGTCCTGGAGCCCGTTGAATTAAGGGAGAGCATTGCTGAGGTTATTAAGTCATTGAGTGAGAAATATAATCAATAAATAATATGTATTCAGTGGATTATCCTTGTTGCAGTTACGATCAGACTCTTGATGCTCTGTCATTAACCAAGACGAACTCGCCAAAGACATCATCTCTTCCTTTGGCTGATTTTTGGCACCCCGAGAGAAACATTTCTCAAAAGGAGGATTTCTTCCGGCGTATTGGAGCGAGTAGTCTCAACAAACAGGAAGCCGATTATTGCTTCGAATATCCTACGCAGGCTTTTCAGAATCGGGCATCAGGAATTACTCTTGCGCATTCTAAACCTTCAATGACAGATTTGATGATTCTGTTTAAAGAAGGATCCAGGATTACCATAGAAGCAAAGTACACAGAGTATGTCAAAGAAGAGGAATACACTCCGATTTTGAATGACTGGTATCGAAATGCAGAGCATAAGAAGGCAATTATCCAATGTTGGATTGACTATATCAATCGAAGCGGATATGGTTCTATCTCGACTGCTGAAGAATTGCTGAATAACAATCCAGAGCTGCCATATCAGTTTTTACATCGGACGGCTTCAGCATGCTTTATGTGTAAAAGGCCAATACTGGTTTATCAATTGTTCTACGATAATGACCAATCCAGTATCGATAAAATGAAGACCTTTGAACTACTTCTCGCACAATGCACAGAGAAGCTGAAACTCAATAGTAATGCGCTTCCGTTTTTCATTCTAGAAACAGAAGTCGTTTCTTACCCCAAACGTTGTAAGGGAAATGCAAGCGGTTTATTTACCAAAATGAAACAGCAGGAACAGTACAAGTTTGGGAATACTATTTCTGTCCTCGATGGATATACTTTAAGCCCTCGATAATAGTGATTTTCCTAAAAGGACTTGAGATATTCGTATTCTCCGACCCCTATGGCCATCATCGTGCCTACAGGTGCCAGAGGATGCGGATATTGTCATTTATGCCGCTGAAGACCTCCCCGACGATATCGGCATACTGGTTACACACTGGCCACCTTACGGCATCCTGGACAATGACCTGGGGTCTCTGAATATTCTGAACTTCGTCCTGAAGGCCCAGCCCTGGTGGCATCTCTTCGGCCATATCCACGAAACTGAAGGGCAGCAGTTCCAGCTGGGCAGAACAATCTGCCAAAATATTTCCGTTTTTAACGCAATTTCTTAGCTTCTGCCGAATTTCTGCCGAAGGTCCGGTTAATTTTGCAGAAAAACTTTCGATATGGCAGAATTCATCAATCAAATCCCTGGTTACGAAAAGGGTCGTGTACAGCGTATCACCGCCACTGACGAAGTGAGCGAATCCTTCATCGTCGCCCAGATGGCGTCCGATCTGCGCAAGAAGTGGAACACATCCGTCCTCTGCATTTCCCTGGACGGTCACAAAGAAGCTATCGAATCCTTGATCCCTCAGGAGAAGGCTGTCGGCACCGTCTATGTCCTGGACCAGACGAATCCCGAGTTTAAAGTTGTTCTTCGCAAAGCCACTGGCATCATCAACCGCCGCTTCGTCCGAGCCCTCATCATCAGCGGTGCCGAGCGCCTCACCGCTAAATACTTCCAAGATCACCCGGAGAAAGGTAGAGAATGGATAGCCAGTCGCCTTGAAGGACTGTCCAGAGGCATGGGCATCCCCGTCATCCTGGTGAGAGTCCACGAAGATCAATCAGAAGAACTATAAGGTATGAGCCGAAGTAAACTTAGAGACAACTTCATGAGGCGCTGTTATACAGGGCCGTCTTTCAAATCATCAAAGTGGGATGACCCTGTTCATAATCCTCATAGACAAGATGAGATGCCGAAAAATAGTCCTTCTAAGCTTGTCCTAATACACTGCCATTGCTGTATTCATCGGATGATGGGTTCGTCCACATTCAGAGGTCATTCCTCTTCTACAGGAACTCATCGTCAAGTCCGTGGCCTGGTTAGGGCAAGCCAGAAACGCGAACAGCGCAAACAGATGTTTGAGCAACTGGCTGAATATTATGAACCACAGAATCATTTCGAATAAAAACATATGGTAAAGACAATCAAGTCAATTAAAGAAATATCCGAAAATAGTCTGGAGCCCGGTCTCTTTCTTATCGATGACGGCGAAGAAGAAAGCCAGACATCAACTGCCGCAGAGGTCGCTTTTCCATTGGCCGTCGATAATAGAATATCTACCGTTCTCTTCTCACTTGAGAAGAAGGAGGATGATATCGTAAGTGATCTTCTGACCATTATATTCTCTCGATACACGGATAATATCGCCAGGCTTGCTACAGCACCGAAAGAAGAATGGGATAAGGCCAAAAACG
>SAMEA104315420__coassemble_202_pt1 | contig 53936 bp, 42 predicted proteins | sample SAMEA104315420__metabat2_high_PE_035 | metagenome-assembled genome bin SAMEA104315420 (sample SAMEA104315420) | gut metagenome | biome: Monkey gut; feature: monkey-associated habitat; material: faeces | place: China | collected 2013 | reverse complement strand
AAAAACTAATAGATATGATTACCTGGTGGACATCACTTAGTACGGCAATGCAGGTCCTTTGGGCCATCACGCTCTCGGCATCGCTGATTTTCGTCATTCAGACTGTTATGACATTCCTCGGACTGGGAGACCACGACGCTGATTTCGATCTCGACACTTCGGACGGATCGTTCGACGCGGATCCTTCGATGAATTTGCTGACGTTCCGCAACCTGGTCAACTTCTGCCTGGGATTCGGATGGACGGCGGTGCTGATGCACGAGAAGATTCAGTCCAACGCGTTGCTGATCATCGTCTCCGTAATTGTCGGCATACTTCTGGTCACGGTTGTTATGTGGATATTCAAATGGCTCAGCGGAATGCAGCAGACGGGGAATATCGATGTGCATAAGTCCGCTGTCGGTTGCGAAGGGAAGGTTTACCTCACGATTCCGGGCGAGCGCAAGGGCGAAGGCAAGGTCCAGATCACCATCAACAACGCCGTCAGGGAATATGACGCAGTCACAGACGGGGAGACAATCCCGACCGGCAAGGCCATCAAGGTCACCGAAGTCATCAATGACTACACCCTACTGGTTGAGGAGCTGACTCCGACCATCATCTAACCAACCGAAGCCATTTCTAACCTGACCGAATATATTAAAGGAATATTATAAACCCATTAAAGATTTTGAATATGGAACTATCACTGATCCTCATCGTCGTCGCAGTCATATTCGTGACTTTTTCGGCGATTCTCAAGCGCTACCGCCGCTGCCCTTCCGACAAGGTTATGGTCATCTACGGTAAGACAGGCAAGAACAAGAGCGGATCAATCTCATCCGCGCGATGCATCCACGGTGGTGCGGCGTTCGTTTGGCCTGTGTTCCAGGACTATGCGTTCCTTGACCTCAAGCCGATCTCGATCGAGTGCAACCTTACCAACGCGCTTTCCAAGCAGAACATCCGTGTGGATGTGCCTTGCCGGTTCACGGTTGGTATCTCCACCGAGCCGGACAGTATGACTAACGCAGCCGAGAGGCTTCTCGGACTCTCCATCGACAACATCCAGAACATCGCGACCGACATCCTTTTCGGACAGCTTCGTCTGGTGATCGCCACGATGGACATCGAGGAGATCAACTCTGACCGTGACAAATTCCTCGTTGCCGTCAGCCAGAACGTGGAGGCTGAGCTCCGAAAGATCGGCCTCAAGCTCATCAACGTGAACGTGACCGACATCCGTGACGAGTCCGGCTACATCGAGGCTCTCGGTAAGGAAGCCGCCGCCAAGGCCATCAACGACGCCAAGAAGAGCGTGGCCGAGCAGAACCGCTACGGTGAGATCGGTAAGGCCGAGGCCGACAGGGACAAGGACATCAGAATCGCTGAGACCCAGAGAGATACCCGTATCAAGACTGCCGCGGCAAACGCCCTCGCCGTGCAGGGAGAGAACACTTCCAAGATCGACATCGCCAACTCTGACGCCCAGCGCCGCGAGAAGGAGGCCGAGGCCGCGCGTATAGCGGTCGCAGCCGAGAAGGTTCAGGCAGCGAAGGCCCTCCAGGAGGCCTACCAGAGCGAGCGTGACGCCGAGCTTGCCCGTGCCGAGAGGGAGAGGGCTACCCAGCAGGCCAACATCGTCGTTCCTGCCCAGATCGACAAGGAGAAGCTCATCATCGAGGCTGAGGCCGAGGCCGAGAAGGTCCGCAGGCTGGCCAAGGGAGAGGCTGACGCGATATTCGCAAAGATGGACGCTCAGGCCCGTGGTACCCTTGAGATCCTCTCAAAGCAGGCCGACGGTTTCAACGAGATGGTCAAGGCCGCTGCCGGCGATCCTCAGAAGGCTGTGCTTATGCTTATCGCGGACAAACTGCCTGAACTCGTCAAGACTCAGGTCGAGGCTGTCAAGGGCATAAAGATCGACAAGGTGACCGTATGGGACGGCAACGGAGACGGCAAGAACGGCAAGACATCGACCGCGAATTTCATTTCCGGTCTGATGGGCTCAGTACCTCCGCTTCAGGATTTGTTCAATATGGCCGGAATGAATCTGCCCGAATATCTTAAAGGCAAGGAGACCAAGCCGGAGGAGCAGCCTCAGGAAGAAACCGCTGAAGAATAATCATTATGCCAATAGTAGTAAATGTCGATGTGATGCTGGCTCGGCGGAAGATGACTTCCGCCGAACTGGCTGACAAGATCGGGCTTTCGGCGGTCAACCTGTCGATTCTGAAGACCGGAAAGGCCAAGGGTGTCCGATTCAGCACACTCGACGCGCTCTGCAAGGCATTGGAATGTCAGCCTGGAGATTTGCTTGAGTTCAGGGAAAACGCCGAGTGAACACCACTAATCAAATAGTTATCTTTCAAGGAGCGGCCATAAAAAGCCGCTCCTTTTCGTTATATTTGCAGACATATTCATAAAAAGGACACTAAAGACAGATAATATGAAAAGAACATTTCTTCTGGCCGCTATGGTGGCGGCTGTTGTCTGCGCAGGGACGGATGCTTCGGCGCAGAGAAAGGCGAAGAAAAGCCAGCTGGTCCTTGACGGGACAGCGGTGAATGTCAATCCGTTGGCAAGGACTTCCCCTGTCGAGGAAAAATTGAAGGCCAAGAACACGCCGGGCATTGAATATGCTCCCACAAAAACCGTGTACCTTTATCCTAAGGGACAGGGAGTGGACCAAGGGATAGTCGAGAACGGTGTGGCCGTGACACAGGGACCGCTTGTCTCAAACGGGCTTGAAGGTCCGGAAAAGGCTGGAGGCTGGGGATTCATCTCCAACGTGACGGACAGCGCGCGTATTGACATATTCTTGCCTGAAAAACCGAACGGACAGATGGTCATCGCTTGTCCAGGTGGCGGGTACTCCGGCCTTTCAACTTGGAACGAAGGATCTTATGTGGCAAAATGGCTGAATGACAGAAATGTCGCCTGTGCTGTTCTGAAGTATCGTCTGCCAAACGGGCATCGTGAGGTTCCGCTTCAGGACGTGCAGAACGCATTCCGTTATTGCAGGCATCATTCAGAGGACTGGGGAATAAAGCAGATCGGTGTGATGGGATTCTCGGCTGGAGGACATCTCGCCAGCACTGCCGAGACTATGTACGTTGACTCCACGACAAGGCCGGACTTCGCGGTACTCCTCTACCCTGTTATCCTGATGGACGAGAATGCCACACACAAAGGATCGGTTGACAATCTTCTCGGCGGCGAAGCGTCGTGGACCGACAGGGAGGACAAACCTTTCTGCCAATGGTACAACGGCTTGAATGAATATGACGGGCTGAAGAGAATGTACACCACCTATCGTGATGTCACCCCCACCACTCCCCCGACTTTCATCGGCGTCAGCACCTACGACAAGACCGTACCGGTTGTAAGTTCCGTGAAATTCTATCAGGCTCTCGTCAGGAACAAGGTTCCTGCTGAGCTTCATATTTATCCGAAAGGAGGTCACGGCTGGGGATTCACTGATCTGAGCATCGGCCTTGACCCAAAGGTCTGCAAGGACAATCTGGGATCGTGCAGGCCTGAGTTCTCAGCGGCTCTGGAAAGATGGCTCGGCCAGCAGCTTGAAAGCGTGAACGGCAAGAAGGAGTTGCCTAAAGTCGCCAGAGAGCAGTTCACACGCAAGCCGGACAAGGTTGTCTATCTGTACCCGGAAGGACAGAATGTTGATAAGGGAATCGAGGGCATAACACTCGGCCCTGGAGAGTCCAACGGCTGCACCAAGCCAGAGGAACTGACCAAGGATATGAATCTGAAATTCACCGGTGACAGCGCGAGGTTCGAACTTTATCTGGCAAAGAATCCGAACGGCAAGATGGTCATCATCTGCCCAGGCGGAGCCTATTGGTTCACAGCTTACGTGCACGAGGGACAATACGCCGCGGAATGGCTTAACAGTCAGGGCATCAGTGCAGCCGTGCTCAAGTACCGTCTGCCATACGGCCACTGGAACGTGCCGCTGAACGATGTGCAGAACGTGTTCCGTTATTGCCGCCACTACGCTCCGGAGTGGGGCGTGAAGCAGATCGGTGTGATGGGATTCTCAGCCGGTGGACATCTCGCGGCCACTGCATCCACGCAGTATATCGATGCAGAGACCAGGCCGGACTTCTCAATCCTTGTCTATCCGGTGATCTCCTCCGAGCCTGGAGTCGGTCACGAAGGCAGTTTCAACAACCTCATAGGAACGGAGAAAGGCTGGTACAACAGGAAAGGTAAGGATTTCGAAAGCTGGGATACCGGCAAGAAGAAATTCGAGGCCCTCAAGGAAAGATATTCATTGGACAAGCAGGTCAGCGCGGACACGCCGAAGACATTCATCATATTCAGTTCCAACGACTATGGTGTTCCGCCGGAGAACGAGGTCCGCTATTTCAACGCCCTCGTGAAGAACGGTGTCCCTTGCGAGATGCACGCCTTCCCTGGCGGCGGCCACGGCTACGGCTTCCGCAACGCCAAGTACTGCAACGACCCTATTCAGGAATATAGAAACGACTTCCTCAGCGCTATGGCCCGCTTCCTTAAGGAGTTGTAACACATAATAAAACTATCACAAGCCCCTATGGCGGTTTTGCAAACGTTCGCAAAATTGTCGTAGGGGCGTTTTTTAGGAACATGAAAAAAATAAGTTGCTTCAGATTAAGAGAAGATTTTCGAGGATAGATCTTTTTTTGAAGAAGGAGTGTGCCGGTGGCACATGACTGATGAGAAAAGAGATCTAGACCGAAAAGATTCCTTAAGATGATGCAGGTTATTTTTTGAATGTTACTTAGGGGGTATTTACCGAAAAAATTTACGTTTCTTATGATTCGTATATGTTTCTTTTCGTTTTTTACGTTCACTATGCCGATATTGCGCTGGATTCGGGAACAGATCCCGAACCAATTTGACATCATTAAAAACTACTTCAACTATGGAGAATTCCGAGACAACAAAGGTCGGCATCCAAGACGCGACCGGCCAAACAACCATTAACCATGAGACCATATCCAAGGAGAGGCTATACCTCAAGCGGTACGAACATTGCCGGCGGCTCATCGAAAAAGACAGCCGGTTCAACGGTATGTCGGAAGAAGAAAAGGACTCCTACGCCCAAAGTCTCGCCACACCTGAATATCTCGACCTGACCTGTGACTGGGCATTCAAGTACTTGTTCCAAAATCATCCAGACCTTCTCATCACACTCTTGAATGATATTCTTAAAGAGGATATCTCATCTGTGGAGTTCCGCAATACAGAACTCACGGAGGTTACCCCATCGGATAAAAGGATACTCTTTGACCTCCTCTGCCAGACTCCAGACGGGACCATCTTGGTGGAAATGCAGAAAGCATCTCGTTTCGATCAACGCGACCGGCTGTTCTTCTATGGATCAAGACTTGTGACAAGGCAGATCAAACGTGGAGATGAAGACTATGTTCTGGCTCCGGTCAAGGTTATCTGCATTATGAATTACGAGGACGAGCATCCGAATTCCCCTGATGACAAGATCCTCTATCATTATCGTACTCAGGAAATCGAAACCGGAGAGCCTTTTGGTGGCCAAATGTCGTTCTTTCTTCTTGAATTGCCAAGAGTTATGCGATACAATGATGAATATGACAGTCCCATCGCAGGATGGTGCAGGATATTCAGGAATTTCACTATATTTGCCAAATCGAGGTCTGAAAAAGATGCCGTGTTCGATAAATTGGAAAGAGCGATGCGCGTCAGCGGCCTTGACGACAAGGAGATTGACAACTATTTCAGTGATATGATGACAGAAAAAGAAATGCGCCCGTACATCAAGGGTGCCGAGCAGCAAGGTTACCGCAAAGGCTTTAAGGAAGGTTCCGAACAAGGCAAGGCGGAGGTCGCAAAGTCATTGTTGTCTTTGGGCTTACCCACTGATCAGATCAAGATTGCCACGGGGCTGTCTTCTGAACAGATTGAGGCCTTGAGGTAAAATTAGGATTTGAATATTTTATTAACGACAAAGAGGGCGACTGATTAAGTCGTCCTCTTTGTCGTTAATCCGGACGGAATGTCCGGGAATATATTCATTACTCGGCTTCGGTAGTCTCGCCTGGCATCATCACAACCTCGACGAAGTTGCCGGAGTTGTAGAGTCTGGCGGCGGCGTCACGGATGGACTCCTTGGTCAGGCCACCTATGGCGGCCTCCCACTCCTTGTCGTAGTCGTAGCCGCCGCGGAAGTAGCGGAGCAGGTCTGACAGCCAGTAGGAGTTGTTGATCCGGCTCTCAGGGACATTCTTCTTGAAATGCTCGACTGTCCTTGTAAATTGCTCATCGGTCGGGCCTTCCTCGGCGAGTTTCCTGAAACCGTCCTGAGCCAGAGTCCTGAGCTTCTCGGCAAGGGCTGGCTTGCAGTTGAAGTAAACCTGAAGAAGATACCTCCCGTTAGGATCCTTGCGGGCATTAGCCACGGTGGACGCACCATAAGTACCGCCTTCGTCCTCACGGAGAGTGTCGGTGTAGATCTGGTCGAGGATGTAGCTGACAGCGCTGGCAAGAGTCTGCTCCTTGACGGTGAACGGACGGTAGTCGCTATAGACCTGAAGGACGGTTGTCAGCGGAGTCTCCATCTTCTGGTCGAAGACATCCACGACCTTGCCCTTGACAAGCTGCGGCAGCACATCAGCCCACTTGGCGGCTTTCTTGCCCTTTGGAAGAGATCCGATATATTTCTCTACCAAAGGTTTGAGAGTGTCAAGATTGACATCACCGACAATAACCATCACCGCACCGGCGGCGTCAGCGAAGAGCTTGCGGTAGTTCTTCTCGATGGTCTGGAGGTTGACCTTCTCAAGTTTCTCCATAGAAAGCACCTCATTTCTTGGGTTGTCGTTGTAGAGAACCTTGTTGAATCTCTTCTGGAAAGCGAAGTTAGGTGTGTTCACGAGATTAGGAAGAACGGCCTTGATCTGGGCGATGGCGTTGTCAAATTCCTCCTGATCGAAGCGAGGCTCCATAAACTCAAGGTAGAGAAGCTGGAACGCTGTCTCAAGATCCTTCACGGAAGAGTTTCCGGAGATTCCGTTATAAAGATCATCTATGAAAGGACTGACACTCACCATCTTTCCGGAAAGCATCTTGGAAAGTTCTGTTCCCTTGAATTTTGACAAACCTTGAGCGTTCTGGAACACACTGTAGATGCTGCCGTCGAATGAAGGAAGATCCTCGGTAGCGATAAGACTTTCGCCACCGTTCTTGTAGAGCGAGAACAGGATCTGATCCTTCTTGTAGTCTGTAGGCAGCACAACGACCTTCACGCCATTGGAAAGAGTCCATTCTGTCGCGCCATAGAGTGTCGTTTTGGTTTTCTTCACCTTTGCGCCCACCAATGAGGAAGGATCCATAAGCGGCTCACTGGCCTTTTCCTCAGCCGGTGCCTCGATCTCGGATTTCTTCACATCCTCGACCACCTGAAGCAACTGCTCTGCGGTAGGTGTGGCGATGCCTTCCTTCTCAGGACCGCTGTAGATGACTACGAGACTGTTCTCTCCGGTGAAAGCCTGTGCAAGGACCTGGTTCATCACCTGTGCGTTAAGTTGAGCCAATATGGCCTTCACCAACTCAAGCTTGGTGGCCGGCTCCATGTACGCATAGTTACCAAAGAAGTTGTTGATCAGAGGGTTGACGAACTCGCTGTTCTTTCTGGTCTCGGCACTGTTGGCCGCCTTCTCATAAACAGCGATGATCTTGTCCTTAGCCCTGCCTACCTCGGCTTCAGTCAAGCCGTATCTCTTCATTCTTTCAAGTTCGGTCACGAAAGCCTTGAATCCGCCAAGAATGTTGTCTTCCTTCAAGGCGACATTGGCATCAGCGCCTTCGATGACCTCGCAAAGTTTCCCGAAACCGAAACTACCATAGAGGTATGGCGCGTCAGCCTTGGAGGTGATGTCATCAAAACGCTCGCTCATTACGGACTGAACAACGCTCTCAATCAGATCCATCATAAGACCAGCGGAAGTGGAATTGAGAGACTCGTCCCTTGCCTCGCTTTCCCAAACCATCTCAACGGACGATGAAGTGGTCTCAGGATCAGTGATGACAGCCACACGCGGCTCGGTGAACTCCTTGAACTGAATCTTCTCCTTAGCCTTAGGGTTGACGGCGGCCGGAATGTCAGCGAATATCGACTTGATCTTTCCCTCGACTGCATCCACGTCAACATCACCCACAACGATGACTGCCTGCATATCAGGACGATACCACGTCTTGTAGAAGTTCACAAGGCTCTCAGGCTTGAATGTCTCAAGGTTCTCCTTGCTTCCGATCAGGGTACAGGTGGCGTACTTTGTGTCGCCATAGAGGTAAGGAAGAGACTTCTCGAAAGTCCTCCAGCCTGCGTTCCTGCGGGAACGTCTCTCCTCGATGATCACCGGACGCTCCTTGTCGATCTCAGCAGGATCATTCGTCACGAAATGCGAATAGTCGTGCAGGATCAAAAGGCAGGTGTCCACCACCGATTCCCTTACCAAAGGAATATTATTGAGCATATAGGTGGTCTGGTCAATGCCTGTGGCGGCGTTGACATTGCCTCCGAACGAAGCCCCGATGCTCTGAAGCCAGTTAAGGATGCCCTTCTCCGGGAAGTTCTTGGTACCATTGAAGCACATGTGCTCAAGGAAGTGCGCGAGACCGTCCTGGTCGGGAGTCTCCTGAATAGCTCCGACATTCGTGGCGAGGTAAAACTCAGCCCTACCCGCCGGCTTGTCATTGTGTCTGATGTAATAGGTCAGACCGTTCTCCAGCTTGCCGACCTTGACCGCAGGGTCATTCGGCAACTGCTGCATCTGAGCGCTTGCCACGAACGCCGACGCGCCCAGAAGGAAAGCGGAGACCAGAATCAAAAATCTTTTCATAACTGAATCCTTATTAGATTATTGTTGTTCTTCTGAATATTCAAGGACATCCCCCGGCTGGCAGTCCAGAGCCCTGCAGATCGCCTCCAACGTGGAAAATCTGACGGCCTTGGCCTTCCCCGTCTTCAGGATGGAAAGGTTCGCCGGAGTGATCCCGACCTTCTCGGCAAGCGCTGCGGAAGACATCTTTCTCTTCGCCAGCATCACATCAACATTGACTATTATAGACATATCATTCAATTTTCAACACAGCAAACTTACATCAAAATATTCGTTATTCCAAATATAATATTCGATTTTCGATAATTAATTATTGAATATATCGGCATCGGTAAAAATTGGGGCAAAAAACGTTATATTTGCAAGGTGAAAAGCAAAATAACTATGTTAGAGGATTTCAAGTTGAAGGTCTTTATGGCCGTGGCCGAAAACGGCAGCTTCACCATCGCGGCGAAGGCGCTTGGCGTTACCCAACCAGCCGTGAGCCAAAACATAGCCGAACTTGAAAGGAACATGGGAGCGGAGCTTTTCACCAGAGGCCGCGGCTCGGTGACCCTGACAGCGGCCGGAATCATTTTCAAGGAATATGCGGAAAAGATCCTCTACTGGTACTCCGCCGCAGGACAACTGTTCGGCCCCACAGGCAAGATCACCGCAAACAAACCCGTCAGAATCTCCGCCGACGGATTCATCGCCAGCCATATTCTCCCCCTGGCGCTTTCAAAACTTCTGGCCTTCAATCCGTCCCTGACTTTCTCCATCGGCAGCGAATCTTCCGGAAATGATTCAGACATAAGGATTTACGCCCAAAGGCACGTGACAGAGCCGTCGTTCGAAGACATCGGCACGTTCTTGTTCAGCGTGACGGCATCGGTGGTCAGTTCCAACCTGGCATATTCAAAAATCACTGATTTGAAAGCCCTTCCGCAGAGCGCCAGGCTTGCGGTTCCGAAGATATATTCAGAGATTTTGCCGCTTGATTTGAAGGCGCGCGTGGCAGTCGTGTCGGATTCTGCCGAAGCCATCGTGAAGTTGGTCGCAGATTCCCCAGACATCATCGGCCTGCTCCCCCATCCTGCCACACGCCAGGACCTCATCACGCTTCCCGTCTCTCTTCCTGACCTCACCCTTGACGTTCATTTAGAAGCCCTCGAACCATCCAATCACATCGCAACAGCACTCCACCGCATTCTTTGTGACCAGTATCCGGCTTAAAAACCAACCTAATACGTTCCTGATCCATTGATTCTATCGAGAGTCTTCCTTGCCTTTGAGGATCAAGGCGACAAGGTCTTCGACATCCTCGTTTGCGATCTCCAAATCAAATTCCTCAGGATCATAGGTCTCTCCTTCCTGAAGTCCGAGCCATTCCTCGTATGAGGCCTTCTCCTCCGGGTCATCAACCTTCCCGGACAGGATGTCAAGCATTTGCGCATAGCCCCACACACCCCCGACATCTTCCGGTGGGCAGGCTCCTTTGCCTGATGTCACACATATATCCTCGCCACGGAGAGGCTCGTCACTGACCGATGAGACCCTGACATTGTGGATCCAGCCATCTCCGAAATCATATTCAAAAGAGATTGTGCTGCCTTTTTGCGGCAGAACATCCGCGACGGTGACGGTCATCTCGTCTATAGCTCTGCCACCATAACCAAAATCGAAACTTTCTTCAATGTTGTCTCTGGAAGTATATTCCACTCCGCCTTTGGTGAATTGTGAGAGATGATAACCAGCCCAACCGAATGCGGTGATAAGTATCTTTCCAAGGTTCCCCAACCAAAGGTTTGACGGCACTTTTATCCGTCTGAACACCTTGACAGGACATTGTTCGATGGAAGCGTATAAGATGTAAGTCTTCGATGGTTTGCTTGAGTCCACCAGCCGGTCGGCCTTTGATTTTTTCTTGCCTTTTGCTCCTCCGGCATTTCCAGTCCCTTGGCTATTCTTAGTGTTTGAAGTGGCCGTCTCACTGGCACCCACAGTTGAATATGCCGCTGTCTTAGCCTGCATCATTTCGAAGAACGAAACCATAAATGAGATTTCCGCCTCCGAGATTCCCGGGTAATCTTTCCTGATCACCTCTTTGAGTTCGTCACGTTCCTTATCAGTCATTGAAACCGCAGTATTTTTCGCAAGGTAGTCATTTCTTCCGAAATTCAGATGAAATGCCGCCAAAAATCTGCATGGGTATATTCAAAATGTCGTTCTACTTAATCAACTACGGGCACGGGGTGGAAAAGACTCTTTATTTCGGGATTATGAACTCCCCACCGGCAACACTTTCGGCTTCTTTTGCTTCCCAAGAGTGCAGAATGCACTCTTAAGAAACGTTTACCCCACTTTTTGTCTCCCAAGGGTGCTGTTGAGCATACCTATGGGAGACATTATTTCCCCTTCTTGCTTCTAAAAGGCCATTCGGAATCCGTGCGAAGACCTGCGCCGCACTCTCTGCGACCAATTTCCGGCTTGAGTAGTCACTAAGCAATCCTTAAATAATAACTATGTAGGTGGCTGAAGGTGTTTTGTAAAATTTGACTGGAAGTAATAGGTATTACGTGGACATCATGTAATCAAGCATATGCGAAAGCAGTTTTTGTACATTGATAAAGTTCTGTTTCCTCTCAAGACCCAAACCAGATATCTTGGCCTAAGTTGGCACTGCTATCGGTATAAAGAAGTGTAGTGATTATCGCATATATTCTGTCATCATTTTTTCACAACTGCCAGTTGTAAACTCGGCATTTCTTTAGTATATTTGCAGGTGAAAACGTTTGTGTCATGATGCTATTTGATGAGATAACCAATGACGGCCGTTTGTGGTCTGTCCGTTATGAAGGGGAGGAAGAGAATGCCTTGTTCAGATCGTTTGCCCAGTGGAATGACGTAGAGTGGCTCCGTGCGTTCTTTTACGAGAACAAAGATGACTTGGAGTCGTATTTCAAGGTAACGGATGTGAATGAGGCTATCTATGACACGATCGAAGACAGCGACAAATTACAGTGCCTTATTCTTGATCTGAGCCCGAATGCGGATTTGGAGAAGTTTTTCCGGCCTTTGGATAATCGTCAGACTGCCGCTTTGATGCTGGATAAGGAAAAGGCCCGGCTCAAGAACGATGGCGGCCATCCCTCCTGGTTAAGGCTATATGCCATTCGTTTGGAGAAAGGAGCATTTATTGTGACCGGCGGGGCAATTAAACTAACGGCTACGATGGCAGAACGTGAGCATACGCTTCTGGAGCTGGCGAAGATGGAGAAGGTGCGTAACTTTTTGCTGGATGAAGGCATCGTGGACAAAGAAAGTTTCATCGACTATCAAGATTCACAATAGTTTATATTATTATGGGAACCGCAGTTGAAAGATTGAGACAGTATCAAGCCCCGACACCTTCAAGGTGGCGGGAGGATGCGGAGTGGCGTCGCGCAAACCGCGCATGGCTACGTCGTTCGCAGGCTGTGGCCATGAAGATGCTTGACAGGATGGAAGAGATGAGATGGACGCAGGCACAGGTGGCGGAAAAACTTGGATGCAGTCAGCAATATGTGTCCCGGATTGTTAAGGGGAACGAGAATCTTACTCTTGAGATGTTGTCCAAGATCGAGGACAATCTGGGCGTGGAGGTATTTAAGGGGAAAGAGTAATAGAGGAACACGACGAAGATGCGCAAGTACGATGATCTGGTGAGACTATGACAAGATCCTTGACTTCGGATTCAGTGTTCCTGGTCATCCGGAACACGCCTGGTTTGAGGACCTTGTGTTTCGACTTATAGGCCTTTTACGTTGATGCGAGGCATCTGGGGCTTGAATTCCGGGTCAATGTGATGACACTGGGTCTTGATGATGCCACGGCGACGAATAGCAGGCTGGAGGCAATAGGTGTCGAAGTCCAGAAGATTGACATCGGCAACGGTCTTCCAGTGCGGGAAGAAGAGTTTCATAGCCGCTGTTGCAATACGCTTGACGGCCTTGAAGTCACGCATATCGGCATTTGCCTCATATTCTATAAGCTGGTCGAAGAGCATACCGTAGACGTTTTCAGTGCGGAGGGCGTGCATCACCTCGGAGAAGTACTCCACGTTGATGGTCCAGCCCTTATAAATCATATTCTTGGAGATTCGAGGAAGGTACCAGCCTTCTATGAAGCAGTGGAAGCGGTCCAGTAGCGCGGACTCGCGGAAACTGTTGGGCAACGAGTCGAAGTACCGGTAGTTGATGGGCTTCTTGTTCTGGTCCAGAGGAATGTTACCCATCAGCATCAGCCCGCACTCTGAGGTGATCTCCTTGTTGTCAATGGTGGTCTTACCAGCTTCGAGGTATGCCTTGAGGGCTGCCTGGATTTCGGCCGGTTCCTGAAAGACGATGGTCTGAATCTCATCGAATGCCGTATAGTCGTGATTGCAGAGGATACCAAGTTGCTCTTTAGACTTGTCATAAAGCAGTTTCGCCCGGGTCACCTTACCGCCACTGATAATCCAGCCGTATTTGGAGAGGTTGCCGAAGACGTAAGATTTACCGGTTCCCTTCGGAGCCAGTTCAATGACGTTAAGGCGAGGCTCGATGAAAATGAACAGGCGGGTCAGGAATTCCAGTTTCTGCTGCATACTGGCAAAGGTGTCGGCATCGTACTCCATCGCTGAGATGAGAAGGTCATAGTGTTTTCCATTGTAAATCAAGTAAGGCACATCCTTGTTGGATAAGCCCTTAATATCGAAACGCATGACAAGATTGGATGCAGATACTTCCAGACTCTTCTGAGCAATCTGGGTGCAGGAGTGCTCCTCATAGTCGGAGATGATAAACACCGGGACCAGGACCTCTTCCGGAGTGCAGCCGGAATTTCGTCCCATCCCCAAGGCAATACATGGCACCATACGCTTTTGAAGTTCGTGTACTCCGTTGCCGGGGTAAGACCGTCCTAACTATCTGGCATTATCAGCCAGCAAATAAGATATGCTAACACTCCGACACCGTAACAGAGTACCAGAATCAGCCATATTATTCTCACCAACACGGGATCTGTGTTGAAGTAATGCGCCAGGCCGGAGCAAACTCCGGCAATGACTTTGTCCCGTTTGGATCTGTGTAACCTTTTCTTTGACATTTCAATAAAGTCCTAATTCTTTTAATGGCAAATATGATTTAATCTGCTTGGCAGTACTGCGTGGAAGCTTGTAAAACAATGATTTGTTTATCATGGACTCAAGCTTCTCTACGGAGACCGCATAGTCTCGTAACTTGTGTTTAACCGATGGTTCATTGAACATCAGAAATCCTATCGTCAGATAAGACCCATGATCAGGAATGAGAACAGCCTTATAGAACGCATCTGGCACCACTATATTGCTTTTACCTACCGTCCCGTGATGATTTCGCCCTACAATTGGCCCAGTCATGACATATACACATCCATATTCCAACGCCCACTTCCGAATCTTCTCTTCCAACCTTTTCCAATCTCCGTTGTTAAAAGAAGTCTCCATCGGGCAAATATTGGTAGTATAGAAACTCTCGTCCATCGCCTTCTGGCTATACTTCACATCCCCTGCCGGAATCATATGACCTCTGCACCACCCTGAATTCGTATAGTCGCCATGTTCGGCAAGAACATAACCCGCAAGCTTTGGATCAGGGTCTGGAGAAAAAGACCGTTGTCTCTGTGCATTACCCTCCAATTCAGAAGCCTTGAGTTCGTATGCCACCCAGTTCGGAATCATCCATTCCGGATTGTATGACAACGTATGCCCTGAATGAACAATGATGATTTCGGTTCGAGATAGTTTAGGCAGTTCCAGTCCCTGAGCATTGAGCGCAAAAGGGCTAGCCATTGCCAAAGCAATAGTGAATATCCGTTTAATAGCCTGTAAAGTAGTATTCATCTGTCAATAGTATAGTAATCACTTCTTCAGTCAAGCGGCCATATTCAACAAAACCACCAGCGCAACAAGCCATCCCCATCTGGAATACAGTGCGCAAATCTCCCACATCGCCTTTCAGGGCGGAAGAGATGTCCCTTGTTCTCTTTGAAGAACTCTCATAACATCCCAAAGGTACGAAAACGAAAGGTCCAAGGCAAAGACAATGATAATAGACTGTTCCTGCTTTATACTTGAATCCGCCCATAAGACGCAGATTCCTGTAGCAAGCCTGAGGTCTGTTGCAAAGGTCGTTCCCAAAAGCCCTTTTTCGCCTATTCGATGTCAACTCAATGATTAACCCAAGCGCAGCTGCCACCAAAGAAACTGTCAGAATGATTTGCGATGATGTCATATTTTTCAGGAATAATCGAGGGAACTTCGTATGAAGCCCCCTCGCTCAAAGATTTCACAAATTATGCTCTCTTCTTTCTTATCAGGCGAACCAGCTCACCAATCCACAGGACAAAGGAAGTAGCAGCAACGATCACCACCCAATCCAAAGGTTTTACTCCTCCCTCCGCCACGTTGAACATCTCCTGTACCCCAGGCACTTCTGTCATAATAACCTGACCGATGAAGATGATAACAACGATAAGGATGAACCATTTCGTATTCTTCCAGGTAAGACCCTTGAATGCCGAATCATTCGTCATAAACGCCTTGGCATTGAAGAGATTCCAGAACTGAAGCATCACGAAAATCGTAAAGAACAGTCCGAGTTCGTATGGAGTAAGGCCGTTGTACGCTCCCCAACTGAAATTTATGTCCGTAAGAGAAGTAACATCCGCATGCTGGAAAAGCAGGAGTATAGCCAACAGGATGACGGTAAATGTCAGACCAACGCCAAGAATTCCAGCACCCATCCCCTTGAGGATATGCTCGTTGACAGACCTCGGTTTCTCCTTCATCACAGTATGAGTCGGAGGCAGCGATGCCAAAGCAAGGGCGGCGAAAGTATCCATAATAAGGTTAACCCAAAGCATTTGAGTCACCGTAAGAGGGGATTCCGTACCGATGAACGCGCCGATAAGCACAATGAGACAGGCAGCCACATTCACAGTCATCTGGAACAGGATGAACCTCTTGATATTCTTATAAAGAGAACGGCCCCACATAACAGCATTAGCAATAGTGCTGAATGAGTTGTCGAGGATAGTCATATCACTGGCCTCCTTGGCCACAGCCGTTCCGTCTCCCATCGAAAGTCCGACATTGGCAGCATTCAGCGCCGGTGCGTCGTTTGTTCCATCACCGGTAACAGCCACCACATAATCAAGTTTTTTAAGTATGCGAACAACCCTTTCCTTGTCGTTAGGACGGGCGCGGGAAATAATCTTAACGGCAGGAAGTCTCTTCTCGAGTTCCTCATCGGACATCGTCTCAATCTCCTGCCCGAAAAGAATGTTCGCATCAGTATCGGATTCTGTCCAGAGACCAACCTGACGGCCAATTTCCTTGGCAGTACCAGGAGTATCGCCGGTCACAATCTTCACCTGGATTCCGGCATCCAGACAGTCTTTAATGGCAGACGGGACATCCTCACGAACCGGGTCTGAGATGGCGACAACGCCCATCATCTTGAGACCGGAAACAATCAATTCACCATCCAGAATCACATCCTGATTATCGGCAAGTTCCAGATATGCGAATCCAAGAGTACGCATAGCCTTGCTCTGATATTCGGCAAGTTTTGCTTCATACTGATTCTTTTCCTCTGTCTTAATGTCACAAAGACCCATAATGATTTCCGGCGCACCCTTTACATAGACAATACGCTTGCCATTTACCTTGGAACGAACGATTGTCGCCATATATTTCAACTCCGTTGTAAACGGAAGGCGGTCAAGTATTTCAGCATCCTCGCGGATAGGGAGATAATTCACACCGTTCTTGTGAAGCCAAAGGAGGAGAGCGCCTTCAGTCGGGTTACCGATGGCCTTAATCTTCGCAGGATCAGCAAAATCCAGATTCGCCGTTGTGTTTACCGCGATACACTCCTTCAGGAGCTTGGAGAACTCATCGTCACCAAATTTTTGATCTGTCAAGCCAGCAAACGATGTCTCATAGACATTCATCTGGTTCTTGGTCAGAGTTCCTGTCTTATCTGTACAGATGACGGATGTAGCGCCCATCGTTTCACAAGCGTGCATCGTGCGGGGAAGCGTGTTCTGCTTCATCAGACGCTTCATACTGAATGCCAAACTCAGGGTGATTGCCATCGGAAGCCCTTCAGGGACAGCCACAACGATAAGTGTTACTGCAATCATAACAGTATCAAGCACATACTTGACAAAACCGACAATATCGGTTGCATCGCCGAATTCGCCATTACCATTTACGAAATAAATAAGAAGACGTCCGACAATGATAAGTGCCGCTATTGCGTAACTTGCCTTGGTGATAAGGTCCGCCAATTGATCAAGCTTTTCGCTGAGAGGGGTAGCATCACCCTCCCGAACTTGTGCCGCCTCAAACACCTTTCCGCTGGCCGTAGAATCGCCGACAGCAAAGACCTTTGCCGTACAATATCCCTCAATGATGGTACAGCCCTTCATTATCTGGTTGGAAGGATATGTCGCATCTTTATCAAACTGCGAATCATCAGTCGTCTTCGCACATTGTGGCTCGCCGGTAAGGGTGGACTCGTTGACATTGAGATTCAACGCTTCCAGCAGTTCGCAATCAGCCGGAACTTCCTCACCTGTTTCCAGAATAACGATATCCCCTACAACAATATCCTTACGCGACACCTGACAGACATTGTTGTTGCGGATGACCTTGACAAGTGTTTCATCATTCACCTCGTTGAGGCTCTTGAATGTCTTTTCGTTCTGACTCTCAAGGATGTATGCGACTCCTGTAGCGAGAAGCACAGCGACAGCGATACCGATAGGTTCAAAATAAGGCTCGATACCAGCCTCACCTCCAAATACGCCCTGATAGAATGAAATTGCGCCTGACAGTACCAGAGCCGCAAGGAGAATCGTTATCAGAGGATCCATATCGAACTTCTTCTCATCCTCATCCCAATCTCCGCCGAGGAAGGCGACAAGATAAGTCAAGAAGAACAAAACAATCAATATGACCGGCCCGATCCAGATGTTCACAGGCATCGAGATTCCCGCTATCGCAAGGCCCGCGACCGCAATTACCGAGGCTACGAAAAGTCCCAAAATGACTTTCACCAGCCAGAAATGCACACAATCCTTAACCTTTTCCCAAGTCGATTGTTCCTCCGGAGGAGTAAGAATATTCACTCCGTACTTTTTGCGGCTCTCAAGCACCTGTGCGTCCGTCAAGCCAGAATAGTGATGTTTTTGTTCCATTATGTTATTCGTAATTTTCTATTATTGATTCAATGCTATCCTCTAACGATTCAACAGCATCGTCAAAGAAACCATCGTCAAATGTTGAACTAAACCCATCCATAAGTCCATCAAGAAAAGTTAACCCTGTCGAGGACGCATCCTTGGCGATAACTACTGCACCTCTAACCAAATAACTAGAACATACGCCATTGATGCGGCCAAATTCTCTAGTTTCCTCTTCTGTCAATTGCATGCCTTCCAAAGAAGAAACAATACCTTCATAAATTTGGAAAGCCTCTTTCCATTCCTCAACCGTATAGCTGGAGGAATTAGCCTCTAACTCTGAAGAAAAAGATTCGAGTTCTTTAATAGGACTATATGAATTACAACTCCCCAAGCAGAGAGAAACCATGACTATCAGTCCCAATGATATAAGGTGTAATTTATTCATAATAAATCTTCTTTGTAGAACCGAGACTCGTTAATCGTATTAGCATTAAAGTTTGTATATAATTCGTTCTTTTCCATATTGATTCGCAAATTACATGATTTTGCCGTGAATGTATTGGCTTGTCCGAAATCAAAGATATCTTCACTAATCTCATATGAAACCCTAAAGACATTACATAATTAATTGGGAGGGAGTTGAACAACACCCCCTCCCCAGACTGTCTTAAAAGTCTCGGCGAGAGTTGAAAAGTCTGTACCCCACTACAGGGGCGACAACGAATTCTCAATCCTCACTGGGGGTACTTTTACTTTTAAGACAGTCTCTCCCAAGAATCATATTACTGAATGGTGATGTCAGCCCTTCTGTTTTCCGCATGCGTGGCATATTGCGTTGTCTCTCCTTTTCCTTTCGCGGAGATTACCACCGATTTAACCCCTCGTTTTACAAAGTAATCCTTGACAGCATTCGCACGTCTCTGACTTAATGCCTGATTGTATTCGTCAGCCCCGACTTCATCAGCATACGCATTAATCTCTATCTTCTTATCGGAAGCCTTTGCAAGATTTGCCAGTTGATTGAGTATGTCGTTTTCGCCCACAATACTGCTATCAAATGCAAAAAGGCAGACAGCCTGACTTTCGGATACTGATTTAACGACAGCATATTCTGACGTAGTAGAATTCACATCCGGTGACTTCATAGTTACAGATGAATCAACACCGTCACTGCTTGAGGCCGATTCGTTTTCACCAGACTTATCACCCATTATCGAACTTGATTTAATTTCATTTCCGATATTTCCTGAAGTCGAATCGTGACCACTAGTAGATGAGGCATTTCCCCCAGATGTTCTTGAAGATTCATCAGGAGACTGTGCATTATTGCCGTTTGCTGCACCGCATTCGGTAGTATTGGCAGTACTTGCATCTTCTCCCGTCTTGTCAGCACCATTTTGAGAAATAGATTCATCTGCTTTATACTCTTCTCCATTATTCTTTTCTGCTGAAGCAGCATTGTCTGCAACAACATTGGATGGAGTCTTACTATTATTATTAGCAAACTTATAGCCACCAAAGGCCAAGCCAGCTATTGCAGCTACACCAAGAATCCAAGCCCATGCGTTACCTCTTTTCTTGTTTCCATTGTTCTGGCTTGACGAATTGGTGATGCCAGTAGTCTTATTTCCTCCATCAGAACTGTTTGGATCTGCGCCATTTGCTCCTGTCGCTGCCGTAGCAGGGCCTCTAGTCTGTACTCCTGCCGTAGGTTTATCACCTGCAACAGGAGGTACTTTGCCTGTAGAAGGAGTAACAGTTGACGCAGCCTTTGCTATAGCCGCGGCAGCATTTGTCGCGACAGTTGCAACCACAGCAGCATTATCCGACACGGACGTCACTACAGGAGTGGCCTCGCCTTTACGCTTGAGCGTAACTGTCGGAGTCGCATTTTTTTGCTTGAGTTGAACTTTTTTCTTAAGCTGAACGTCTGACATAATCAGTCATTGCAAATAAGACTGAAACCAGGGATCTCGTCAAAAGCCTTTGACAAATCCATTACACGGCCTTCGTTCTTGAGAGTATTCTTCCCGTCTTCGTTCTTGATAGAACATACACAGTATACAGGTCCCTCGTCCGCAGAATCTGCAGGGACTTCCAGATAGTCTCCCGAATCGCTCTGAAGCTCTACGCGGCCACCTTCTTCAGCGAAAGTTACATCTTCTCCTTCAATGGCAGCTCCATAGTTGACTACAAGGACATAAGCCTCGTCGATTTCATTAAGGCTTGCAACATTGATCTGTTCAGTTTCTTCATCGCCAGCGGCTGGTTCCTTGTTGTCACCAAGGTGAAGCATATAAGGAAAAGCATCGAGGGATCCAAGATCCTTTTTCTTTCCTCTGTACTCGTTAGAGAAAACACCACCGACCTCACCATCCTTACGCTTAAAGAAAATGCAAAGATCAAGATCTGTGTTGGAACTCCAGTAGAGCTTTACTTTGAGTTTACCATCGAAGGTAAATGCAGCGGTTTCACCCTTCTTTTTAAGGGTAACCTTCTTTTTAAGTTGAACTTCTGCCATAATGTTTGTTATTAAAAAGTTAAAGAAAAAGTTAGTGTGTTATTTATAACTATTTAAAAATCAAAATCATCCTTTGGATTTTTTTGGTTATTGGATACTTTCTGCACTTTAGTTGATGGAGTGTCAAAGAAGTCATCGTTCTTTTTGTTAGCAGACCTCTTGTTGCCTTCCGCAAAGAACAAATCACCATTGACGACCGGTTTCTGCGTATTCTTGGCAGCGTCCGAAGAAAAGAATGGATCAACGGAGCCTCCTGGAGAATTCACTTTCGGTTTAGGCTTTGGAGTCGTTGTGAAATCTTTAACAGGTCTATATGTTTTGCTATTTATACCTCTTTTCTTCTTTTCAATTTCCTTCTTTGCTCTTTCCAGCCGTCCACTAAAGAACTCGTCTTTAGGACTATACGTCAAGGCCTTAGTTGAATACTGCAGCACATCTTCCCAATTCTCATTAAATACTGCAGCATTCACCTTTTCTCTGCACTCTGAGAGGACAGCCTCTTTTTCGTCGCGTTGGGCTTTTTGGGATTGTAAATCATCTCGCTTGAGTTCCCATTTTGAACTATTGAGAGAATCCAGTGACATCAATCTCTCGCAAGCCTCTATTGCCTGAAAATAGTCTTCTCTCTCTTCCGAGGATTCCAGCAAAATCTTTAGAGATCTTATCTCGTCATCTCTCTTCTTGATAGTTTCCTCAATCTCAGCCACTTTCGAGGCAATCTCGTTATCGAGGGGATTGAGTAACTGTGCCTTCTTTAATTCAGTAAGGGCTTTATCATATAACTTTTGTCCCTCGAACACCTCCGCTTTGGTTAAGAATTCAGCCGATCTATTCTTATCTGACTTCTGTTTTCTGACATCTTCAAGCCTTGTCTTTGCGTGGTTTGAATTAGAGTCAATCGTAAGCGCTTGGGTATAGAAACTGTAAGCCAAGTCCAAATCGCCCACATCAAAAGCATGATCTGCCTGATTGATGGCTGCACGATATTGATCACTTTTCAAGCTCTCCCTCATTTCCATGTCATTGAGTTGCTGAAGTTTCTTGCTTGCCGTATCATCCAGAGGCTTGGCATCCAATGCTATAGAAAGGAATTCGCGCATACTGGCATAATCACGTTTTGATTCTGCCCCATACGCTTGTTCCATAGCATCTTTATATTTCTTCTCAATCTGTGATTTTTCAGCTTCTGTCTGCCTCTTCTTGTCTGCGGCCTCCGCAGCCAACTTGCGGTCTTTTTCCTCTTGCTCTGCCTGTAATTGCCTCTCGCGTTCCATCCCAGCCTGTTCTGCAAAGATATTCTCTGCTGTACTGAAATATCCAGGATCAATTTGTGAGTACACCCCAACAACATCGGGCAATGTGGCTTCATTTATACTATACATTTTCTCGCCACTAATCTGAAGCCAGTTGTCTAGTTCATTGAGATATTGAGTATTACCAAAGGAGTTACCCAACAGAACTACCGCACCAAGGTCATACTCTCCCAATCCATTCTTGTTCTTGACGAAATCTTTCACATAGTCGATTATTACTCGAATGATAGCTTTCGTCCTCTCATCTATACTTGATCGCCTGAGATTGGCAGTAAACTTATTATTGGGAGCCAATGAAAAACTAATATTGGGTATCCTGACAGGTATTCCAGCTCGTCCGTGATCCAATTTTAAAATCCAATCTTCGACAAACTCCTCCATTCGATTTTTCTCATGGATAAAGTCTTCGTCCTTGGTCAGGAAATGAAATGTGGCGTTCCCCTGATGTATGACATCCTCGATAACAGCGTGGCGTCGCACATCACTTCCATAACCTTTTAGACAATCTTTTGCCTCCTCAAGAAAAATTGATCCGTCTGTCTTGAATAAGGACATGTGAAGATTCTCATTGGTGGAACGCAACACGAGAGCATGCTTGTCCCGAGGCAATTTGAGATTCTTTTTCTTTCTCACCCATTCCAACGCCAAAAAATCGATCTTACCGACAAACTGCTTTATGACAAAATCGTTTTTATCTAATTCTGCCTTAAAGATGTTTTGGGCGCCATATGAGATATCTTGAGAAAAAGAAACATAAAGCGGAATTATTGTATCATGCGACCACTTTCCAAAAGCAGCCTTAAGGTCATCAAATATCCCGGAATATTTAAATATTTCAGATATGGGATAATTTCTGCCAAACTTTTTGAATGATGCGTTTGAGTCAACTATCTCGGCGAATACATCATCAATATAGTGGTTCTCTTTATTTTGCGCATTCTTCTTATTCGCACGACCATAGTAAACAGCGTCATTGGCTATGTCATTGTAAAAATATAGCCATATTCTGTCATCATGGTTCGGCAATTCTATAGGGTGCGGTACATTATCGGTACAAACAGCACCGACAATGTACCACTTCTCCACATATATTGATAAAGAATTCATTACTTGTTGAATACCTTTCTGATTAGCGTATTGAGGAAACCCATCCCTTCCGCAATAATGATAGGTTGATGATAATTGAATCCGTCATCAATGTTTTTCACGGCTTTCTTGTACTCTGAGTCCTCCTGAATTGTCGAGGAAATCTTGTTCTTAAGATCATCAATATCATCCCGAAGTACACGGTTTGCTTCCTGAAAGAGATTGCCTTTACGAGAAACCAGATCTATGAAAATCTCCATAAACTTTTGGAAATTATCAGTACTCGTGAATTCAAATCCACTCATTCTCTTGTCAAAATAGGCGCTCAACAGTTCATCATCAACTGCTATCTCCCTGTTAGAACCGTCCGGCATTATGTAATGAACTCCGGCTTCACCGCAGATATCTGATGTAACGACCTTGTCCTTTTTAAGTTCCGTGAGCGAACACAGACCTCTGGCGACCTCCGACTTATTTTCAGATTCGATTTCAGAATGATAGTTAACTTTCAGATGGATGTCACACACAAGGCTAAGACCAGCATTAAAGCACTCATCATAATACTCTTCTGCAACCCTTCTGTTTGGAGTGTTCCTCAACCAATGAAACAATTTTCCGCCATTTCCAAAAGGCATGAGTTCTATGCTCTTCAGCTCGAGATGGTTATCCTTAATAGTCTTGCCGGCAAGCATCCCTGAATAGAAAAGCAATATGCCTGTTACATACGCCGGGATTGTAAATACAAACCTTGCATTGTTGGCGATGGAGTCATAAAAATCCTCATATTCATCTGGCGAAAGCTGGTCAAAAATGCTGTTTAGATAATAAGGAGCTTTATTCTTCTCCGTCCTTATCTCGGCAATATTCTCTACATGGACTCTTGTTTTATGACTCTCGTGGAAGCTAACTAATGCTTCACGAAAAGACTGTGAGCCGATAACCGCATCAAAGAAAGCCCCGGCTGCAATTCTTACAGAACTTTCACGGAAGAGTGTGGCTTCTCGACTAATCGGATCCTTGGCAAGAAGAAGGATATCCGTTGTACTTCCTCCGACATCGATACCAAGTATCAGGTTGTCCGAACGCAAATCAAAGCCTTTGCTAAGAGCATAACAGCATACGGCTTCTGCTTCAGTTACTTCAGGATAATCACGGGAACCGACATCAACCTGCACACCTTTAATTGGTGTGATTTTCCCCAAGTTGTCAAAAATTTTAGCAAGGGCATTCTTATCGGACTCCATCATGGATCCAGGATAACTCCAAAAGATTGTTTCCGGCCAGATACCGTCTTTGTAGAGGCACGCACATGCTTGTATCCAAAGAGTCTTGAGGAACGCCTCTTTCTTAAGTTGACCCTTCCCGTCACCTATAGATGCATCAAGCCACTTCATATTATAATTAAGAATACCAGCTTGCGTTTTTATCGCATAACGATCCATCTCCTTTACAAGCACATTCGGCCTATTTACAGGAACACCTCCAGCGATTTCCTCAGACTCATTATTTTTATTGTATCGGGAATCATGTTCATGAAGCCAAGATTTGACTTGACCATTATGTGCAGGCGTATTGGACAAGAACAGCAACTCGTCATTTTGCGCCACTGCTTTGCGATCGTTATTTTCCACACCGACCAGCATCGCTCTTAAGTTGTCAAACTCAACTGGCTTGGCTCCTTTATTACTTTCATTATAATACACGCAGGTATTATTGCTGCCGAAATCTATACCTACTGTCGCACGTCCTTTCATTGACACATTAGAAAGGTCCTTTATGAGATCCTTTCGTACTACTAAATATCCGGCATGGCTAGGTTTCCCTGCATCACTTACAATAGCCGACAACCCTGCCACAGGTTTGTCGGATGTGTAGATCTCATACTTAGGCATATCCTCTTCCACAGTACCCCTTTCATATTTGATTATCTTCTTACAGGAAACATTTTGACATTCATCAGGGGCAAATGTATTGGGAATAAAGAATCTTTTTCCGAGGTCATCTTTTATGAAATCATTACCAGTCTTGAATATCGGTCGGAACTGTTCCGCCGCAGCTGAGGTGAATTCTGTATACAGGTAATACTTGGTCCATTTTTCAGAGGTAAAATTCGGCCAAAGAATCACCCTTGGATTCGGATCGTCCGGCCAATGGATTTCATATTCACGGTCATTCAAAGAGACGCTTTGCCCATCAATCTCGACGGTAAAAGAAACAAGCAGTTTTCCGGCATCAGTGATTTTAGCTGACAATATGGTGTTGCCGTTCTGACCATAACCGAGAAGGCTACTCATCTGATTTTTAAAGACATCAATAGCTTTCTCCGAAAGTGGCAAAGTGAAGTAATAATGCTTATTCTCTGTAATATCAAATGTTTTAAGGAAATAAACTGGAGCATTTGCCAAAGACTGTCCTGGATTATCCGCCTCTTGCCATCCTATTACAAATTTGTCCTCACTAAGAAGCTCTTGTATATCCTTAAGCTCAAAACAATCTGCTCCTTTCGTATAAGTAAAAGTATTATCAGGTTTTAGGTACACCGGAATCTCAGACTTCAAAAGGATAGAGAATGGTGATTTAAGCGCGGCATATTTTGGAGTAGGGCCTATTTCCTTCAAATTATTCGCTCCCCTTGTCTTAATGTCACGCTCCCACATTCTCACGATAGCCTTAAGCCCTTTCAGTTCAATCTTCAACTTTCGTCCGCGGCAGCGATTGATTTCTTCCTCAAAAGAAGACACGTTAGCACACAAGTTTTTTACAAAAAGATACACTTTCTGAAGTTGTTCACCAGAAATCATATTGGTAGGATCCTGAAATTTACCTTCTCTATACCAATTGATGTCAGATGCTTCTCCTTTAAGATCGTACTTGATACCGGTGAAAATGCCGGTTAGAGGAGAGGTTCCACCAACAAGAATCCCTTTGTAATAAATAAGTTGAATATATGGTTTAGCATCAGGATTGTTGATTAAGTCTGCTTGGCAGGACCAAACATCTCTATCATCGAACAACATTCTTCCAAACGCTGCCGCCAAATCATAATCCTGACCTTTAGGATCCATATATATAGGCTCGGAAATCTTGATTCTATCCGGATACAGAGCCATTACGGCTAACAGTCCCTTCCACTCTCCCTCAAGGAGCTTATAAAAAGTCATTAAGCCCGATTCTTCGATATTAGGATCAGGAACTGCGATTGTATCAAAAGCAAGTTTAAAGAGTTTTGCTCTTGCCCAAGGCGATGGGACACCTGAGATTAAAGCACTGAGTTTGTCAGCATTCAAATCTTCCAGAACTTTCCCCGTGTTGATTCCTTGAATATATGAAGTGGCATCATCAAGGTTATTCCACACACCCTGAGAGCCAGCCTTAGTCGTATAACTTTTAATAAGAAGTGCTTTAGGCATAACTTTGTGCTTTAAAATTGATAAAGATGAACCAGTGCATCGTATGTCTGTTTAATGACTTGCTCAAGCCTATTCGTCAGATTCGCTGCACCATTTTCTTTTCCTTCATATATCTTGATGAAGGCATCTTTAAACTTGTCAAATTTACTACTTAAGCCCGTTTTGAAGGTATTATCCTTGCCAATACCATCATCCTTATATAGCTTTTTGTTCCAGTCAGACTTGGATAATTCTTTCTTGGTTCCCGCGGTAAAGATTTCAGGGGCGAACACGAATCTATCCCCTTGTCCGGCAGAACGGTAAATCTGTCTCAACCACCCTTCAGACAAAGTATTATCTTCATTAACCTTAAAGTGGTATAAAGCAAAGTAGTCTTTGAGGTTACGAATCTGTTCAACATTTACATCCTCATAACCCTCTATGTGTTGATCTTTGCTCTGTAACCCGGAGATAAAATCATAGTCTGGATCATTACACAAAATCGAGGCTATCGTCAACATGCCGAATTTCTTCGCAAATTCTGCAGCCCGATCCTGTCCGACAAAATCCTGAAACTCAAGTTTGCCGGAATCGTTGATTGAACGGTACAGATAGTCTGCACTGATATTCTCTTTGTTGTTTTTCAGCACACTTTCATCAGTATTATAAAAATCAAGTGCGGCACAAGCTGCAAGGAGTTCAATATAATGAGAGTCATTCTTTTGCGCTTCTCCTCCTGTTATTGTCTTATTTACCTTATCGCCTGTCTTCTGCATAGGATCCCAATCAAGGCCAGGAGTTCCCATCATATAGAACTTCTGATACGTCGATTTCACCGTAGCATCATCTTGATAGAACATCATTGCTGCCTGAGAGTTCATCGCAAATTTGTCGGAAGTTGCTATAATCTTCTGGTCATTTCTTTCTGCTTCAGACGGAACCTTGAAATTGAAATATGCAGTCAAAAGAGTTGAGCCAAAATAAGCGCTCTTCATTATATCTGCGGAACCGTTAGACAAAACCGCAGCCGCCTCAGAGATTGCCTGAGGTATAATAGGGATCGAAGATGCACCTGTTCCGCCAAACACAGATCCAAGAATGAACACACGTGGATTTCCATTCTGAGATGCCGAAATAAGTTCCTGGAGATATTTTTGAAGCTGGTTTGGGCGATTATCTCTTGCAGCTTCTATAATGGAATGATACATCATCATTGAGCCAAGATGAGTCTGCGCTCTATATCCATGTCGCAGATTGAAATCCTCTACATCTTTAGAGAAAACCAAATCTGCCAAGTCCGTCTTTCCTTTGTCTGTGTACTGAGTATCACCATATCCAAAGACATCCTTGAATGTGCTCTTTATCTCATAATTAGGACTGAATTCATAATACTTGAGATTTGCAGAAAAGAACGTATCCTTATTTGGCGTCCTGCCGGATAGGTCAAGTGATTTGACATTCAGATAAGCGTCTTTAACAGCTTTCAACCTTGCGAAATTGCCATTGTTTTTATCCGTATCGAGAGCCAGAAGATACAAGTCAGTATCATCAAACATCCCGATAGAACAAAGGTGAATCAAGGATTCGATACAACGCATACCGGTGCCCCCGATTCCAAAAACGAAGAATTTTCTTGCCATAAAAATTATTTTTTATGCTTAAGATAGACTGTCGAGAATTTTGATTTTCTGAAGATGAAAGCCACCACCAAACCTATAGCCACATAACCAATAATAATAATGACAAAACTGATCAGGGTCGTCTGAGAGAACTGGCTTTTGAATCCAGGGTTCTTTATGGCATGAACAGCCACAAGGAAATTATAGATCCAATATCCTGCTGCTGCAATTACTCCAATTACGATATACCAGATACGCCTGATTACAAATGAATTGTCTTTTCCTCCTTTGTAAGGGACAAGTGTGGCTACTAAGAATGAGATGGCAAATGCCACCAAGCAAATAATGACAGCCCACACCAATGTGGTCTGTTTCAGAGCATCAAGCTGCTGGATTGTTGTAACAGGATTCATTGTATTTATTAGTTAAATTTATTTGTTCTTACATATATGCTATAAATGGTCTTCCCTTTGACCATATTAGAGACAGATGGTTTTGAAACAGTCTGTTTAATACTCTCAACTATAGAAATATTGCTGTTGCCAGGCATATCAATGGAATCAAATGTAAATATGTCCTCAGCCATTGGATTGTGAGAGAAGTTGTTGGAATAATCCTTAACGACGATATCCAACTTAAAATAACTCCAAGGATTGCCATCATAGAGAATTGTAGGATCAAACATTTGCGTGTCAAAGTAAATGTTAATCAACCCATGCTCGGCAAACTCTTTTTTATCTAACTTCATAAAATTAGGGGCAGGAGACAACGATAATGGATGAGCCAGAGCAACTTCTTGAGGAGAGACTGAGCCACCTGTAGCAGGGTCAGTTAAATTATTCACGAAATCCTTATACGCCTGATTTAGGCCATATACTTTCAAATCTATATCATCTATCCGGTAGCAACCGCCTTGGAAATTCTTATCCAAAGCAAGTCCAGTAATCACGACATCTCCGTCAGGCAAAGCCACGCCTGAAGTTTGGTCATAGGCATTAAAGATATATTTCTTAATACTCTTCCAATCCATATTTCCCCAATCCTCGACCTCAAAATTACCATAAGCGTCTGGACGGCACATAAGGAGTTCATTTGGAGTTGCGCAGTCACTGAACTTAGATGTCTCGCTGTTGAGTAGTAGAGAAGGATTATTGGCCGTGAGGTGATAATAACGGACATCCGGATAGTCTTCAATCTTGACATTCTTTTCAATCTTGGAGAAAATGTTATCCTGAAGGCGCGAATCTGTAAACAGGAAGTAGAATCTCTTTTTATTAAATTGTCGCCCTTTATTAATTTCAATATAAGGCTCTGAAAAAATATAGATATCATGACCGCGAGTAAGCCATTTTTCAAAGGCCGGGGCCATATACGGATCGTTCACATGGCTCTTGGCGATGCTCTGTTCATAATACTCACCATCTGTAAGAAGTATGGCTTCAGTATTTCCCTCGGCAATCATGTTAACTGTAGTTCTAAGATCTGCGTAGTTCACTTCAGAAACAGACTTAAGCAAAGAATAGACATCAGCATCTGTTTCTTCTATAATTTGATTACCCTTAATCGAAAAGTATTGTTTGGCAGCATTTGTCAAACTAGGTACAATCTCCATATAGAATTTGGACATTGTACCAGGCTGCATTGCAGATGCAATGCAGGTAGAGTAATCCACATACAGTGCTAATCTGCCCTCTTCGATAGCATCCTCCTGAGAATAAAAATATGCTCTGTTAAAGTCGACAAGATGGTCAATGTCAGGAGTGGGGTCTTTAGGCCCACAACATCCAATGACGATAATGCACAATGCGCTCGTGAGAAGGGTCTTGTTAATTCCTTTGGCTATCAGTCTGCGAAACATTTCAGGTATCCTTTCATTTCACCAGGCCCGAAAGTGAAGTCTAAATTTACCAAAAGAAAGTGCGAGCCAACTTTACCTTACTCGTACTATGGGTTCTGGACGACCGTGAAATGAATAAGAATGGGATATGCTCACACTTTCTGCTATAGCGTGGGCAATGCCCATAGTTATAGCCGATGCGAGCGTTATCACTTCTTCCCATTTCACACTGAATTGTCCAGATTCATAGTACAGGAATAAGCTAAACGCTTTCCGATATGTCTGTCGCCCATTTGGGCAACGATACAAATGTAGTAAATTTTTATCTAATCCGGTTTAATAGGAGACAAAATATTCAGAAAAAACTTTACAAGAGACACCCACTGCTGCGTAGTATATGCAAGGCGATCGCAGACCCGCCTGGGACAACCCTTCGTCCATTCACCCGAGTTCGACAACCAAGCCTACTCCAAAACCACCCCTATCCTCGGCATCAACCCACGCACCACCGACCGCATCCTTCACCGCTGGTGCGGCTCTCCTGTCAGATTGAGAATGTCGCCCACGGGTAGCATCAGAAGGATGAGAATCTCCTAAAACCTCGAATCTTCAATAGCTTTTCATAAATCTGCAAAGACAAAAGGCGACCATGGATGAGTATTACCAAAATACAGGATCCCCTCCGGAAAGACGAGACACGGGCTCTTGAACCAAAGAAGGCCACAGGGGAATTGAAGGATGCGATGCACACGATGTGTGCCTTTCTGAACACATTCGGAGGGCGCATTCTTTTCAGCATAACACCGTCTTATTTGCAAATCATAGGACAACTACTGTCTTGACGAGGAATCCATAAGGCGACTTGTCGCCTCCGGCATTCTGGCTGGAAGGATTCCGGAAAGTATGCGCATTGAGTCCATTCGGAAAGCCTTAACAAGATGATAATGAGCGAGAACGGACACATCAGGAATGCAGCGGTGGCGTTGTTTACCAAGGAGGATTACGCATCCCTCCAGCTTCATATCCGGTTGGCCAGATTCAGAGGCACAAACAAGTACATGCCGGATTCGCTCTTGACGATATGTTGAAACCGTATATCTCGCACGCACAGAATCAGCTTATCGCCCAGATTATGTACTATGGGAAATATCTTGAGACTTGGGGGTGCGGAATCGAACTGATGAACGAAGAATGCGACCTCGCAGCTGTCCTTAAGCTAAAATTCGAAGTGTCCGGAGGATGCTTCAAGGCAATATTCCAAAGGAACGACTATGTGTCTGATGCTTCCGTAGCTGGACAGCAGGACTCGGGTAGGATCCAAGTAGCACCTAAGCAGAAACCAAGTTCTTCAATTATTGCAGAATTAGTCACCATAATGCCTTGCGGGTATTGTACATTTTCTCAACTTATGGAAATATGCGAAAAGAAGAACCGCAAGTAATTCAGAGAAAATCACATACTTCCGGCTTTTCAGAATGGAATGCTAGAGCGGAGATATCCTGACATCCCAAAACATACGCATCTGCAATATCGACTGCCGGAGCGGGCAGTGGAACGGAAGAATCGCAAATAACGACAAAACTGGCAGAATGCAAGCATCTGATAAAGTACTCAATGCCCGTATCAAGCTTAAGCACCTCAACCCGACGATCAATTTTTAAATGCTACAAGATAGTAGTAGTTCTTCCTGCCCAGACCTGTGGTCCACAAACATCCTGTCTGGCCTGTGGTCCACAAACACCGTGACTGATATACTTCTTATTATTAATGTATTACAAAACGCTGGTAGTCAAAGTGGGAGGACAGCGTTTCGTAACTAATTAAGAGTCAACGCAATGCCCCCACGGGCGACCACAGCTTCCAATTTACGAAACGCTTTCATACCAAAGTTGGTCAGAGGTACATTAATGTGAAAAACTCGAAGCCAATTGTACGAGTTTTTCAGCCCTGTCCTGCTTCTGTGGGGATAGGTAGGTTGTGTGGCTGAAAGCGTTTTGTAAAATATTGGCCGGAAGTGCGTATAAAGAATATTGACAGGGAGCGGGTAAAAAATGTTACCTAGTAGTACGCACAAAAAAGAGGACGACTGTGAGTTGCAGTCGTCCTCTCTGGAATCTTGCTATGTCCGATTACTCTGCCGGGTGGATGGCGCCCATCGGGCAGGCGTCAGCGCAGGTGCCGCAGTCGATGCAGGCGTTAGGATCGATGGTGTAAACGTCACCCTCGTGGATAGCGCCCTGAGGGCACTCGCCTGCGCAAGTTCCGCAAGCTACGCAATCAGTTTCTGAAATCTTGTAAGCCATAATTCACTAAAATAAAATTGTTTTCCTTTTGTCTGCCTCCGGATTGCCGGAAACATTATGCAAATATAAATCTTAAAAATCATAATATCAAACCCCATACCACAAAAACGATGAGGGCGATCCCGACTTTTATCGCTTTTGCCTTGAAGAAGGAGGATTTGCTGTCGGCAAGAAGAGGGAGGGATGCGTGGCCGTCCTGCACGATGGAATTGGCAAGCAGGACGGGGAACGGGATTACACCGCTGGCGAACAGGGTCACAAAGACCAGATGCGGACCCGACTCAGGAATCAGGCCGACCACAATCGCAAGCAGAATCATCAGCGCGGTGTTGTCGCTGATCCACGCGGAGAGGTCGATGAAATTGAACAGGATTCCGATGACCAGGAGCACCCCGAAAGTCCAGGCGAATATGCTCGGAAGATGCTTGCGGACAATATGCTCCCAAAGATGCTCCTCGACGAAGTGGTCGGAGGCGAAAAGCAGCGCCCCCAACACTACAAGACTTAGAGCACCGAAAAGCCAGAAAGTCCACTCCTCGTCAAAAACGGCAAGTCCCTCTGCCTCACCTCCTTCCTCCAGGAGGCCAAGCAGCAGGGCGGCTATGAATATCACAACCCCAAAGAACATTAATATTCTTGTCCTGCCGAAATGTCTACCTTCCTTGTGATGATGTCCGTCCTGATGCTCGCATCCGTCTCCGTGAAGTTCAAAGGAATCCTCAAGACGGGTTGGCAGAGGCTTGTCACCGGACGAGAATCTGTCGATCAGCAGTCCCGTCACAACGGCCAGCACAAAAAGGATAAGGAACAGCAAAGCGGCCTTGCCTGGGAACAAAGCCAGCATCATAAACGACTCATCCCCGGCCGTTGCGATCATCATCGCGACCAACGCGCCGAAACTCAGCATCCTGTGCGTGTAGAGCGACACGGCGGCGAAACCTCCGACACAACCGGGTACCGAACCGAGCAAAGCGGAGACGAGGACCTGGGCGAAACCTGATTTCTTGAGGGATCTGAATATCCTGCCGTCCGACTCCACATTGAAAGACTCGATGATCATCATCATGACGACCACCAAGCCGGAGATCAGGACAGCGCCACGCAAAGCGTCAAGTAAAACGGAAATGATCATGGTCTGTTACGCTGTCACCCAGCCGGTGAGATAAAGGTTGATGATAGGACGGAGAGGTGAGTTCGTGGTCAAGGTCAAGACTATCAGGCATTCCCCTGCCGGGAATCCCTTCGTGTCGAAAGTCACCTTCAGGTCACCTTTGCCGCCTGCGGGAACATCCGCGAAAGCCTGCGCCTTCACGTGCGAGCTCTCTGAATCCACCTTATATATTCTTAAAGGAGATTTGCCTTTGTTGGTGAACGTGAACTTGCAGTCCACATTCGCCCCGGCCTTGACCTTGCCGAAGGAGAATGTGCTCTCGTCCGCTATCGGATTGGAGCCCTCGTTACGCTCTTTGTCCGTGAGCGATGAGAAATTCTCTTTCGTGTACGTGAATATTCCTATGCGGCTCTTCCCCGCTCCGAGTTCAGGATTAGGGTCAGCCACGATGGCCTCGGCACCGGCTGCCACTGGCTCTTTCTCCGCCGACTTCGAGACAACCGCCTTGTACTGGCGGCCGTCCACCAGCGGAGTCGCATAGTAATAGTTCTTCCCCCAATGGTTTCTGTCCGCTGTGACCGTGTAGTTCAGTTTGGCCGTGGACTGTGCCGGAACAGGATTCGGTGTCACCTTTACCGAAAGTCCCTCACTGACATCGGAAAAACTGACTGTCAACGGTTTGCTTCCAAGATTAGCCACCAGAACCGTTCCGCTCTTTTGCTGTCCTTGAGACAGATTTCCACCCTTAATGTCCACTTTCTTGAAGGCCAGATTGCCGAAACGGATCGGATAAAGTTCCCCCAAAGAGAGCTGCTTGTCGTGGGTAACGCCTCTGAGCCTCAGGACGACAGGCTGCTTCAAACCAGAGAAATATGCGGTCAGAGACTTGTCGAACGGATAGCCTCCCTTCTCGTCATTCTTGAAGGTGGCCTTGATGGTTCCGGTCTCCCCCGAAGCGATTGGCTTCCGGGTCCATTCCACATTCGTGCATCCGCAGGAAGATACGACATTATAGATCAGCAATGCTTTCTCCCCCACATTCTTGACCGTGAATGTGGCCGTCACAGGGCCGTCCGACACCAGGATGTCCCCGAAATCGTGCACGGTCTTGTCCAGCTGGACGACTCCGCCGAATGTGCTGTCCTTGCCGGAGCCTTGGGCGGCGATGACACCGCTGGCGGACACAAGCAAAAACACCGCAGCGGCAATATGCTTGAATATATTCATAAATCACGCTGTTTAATTGTTTGACGAGCCCTCGCATCAAGGAGACTTTCAAACAAACGCTTCATAATATTCATAAGGAATGCAAATTCCTTTCCATTGGCAAATTTACCATTTAATAGGTACTTTTTCAAGTCCAGGTAATCCAATCGCAGGAAAGAGTTCTGAAATCGCCGTCAACATTCGAGGGCATCTGATGGGACAGAGAGTTCCAAGAGGGACAAGAAGGACGGAGGAGGAGAATATTTATTTTTTAATGCGTGCCAAATTTTGTAATTTTGTACGATTATGCGATTAAGATAAATGGCGAACATAGAACAGAACTACGACTACACTGACGACAACATACGGACCCTGGAAGGTGTCGAACACATCCGCCGGCGTCCGGGAATGTACATCGGAAGACTTGGCAACGGCTCCAACCCGGGAGACGGCATTTATGTGCTGCTCAAGGAGATCGTGGACAACTGCATCGACGAGTTCTCCGCCGGATTCGGCAAGCAGGTTCTCATCAACATCGAGGACAGGCAGGTCTCCGTCAGGGACTTTGGACGAGGCATCCCGCTCAACTCCGTCATCAAGGCAACAAGCCAACTGAACACTGGAGGAAAGTTCGACGACAAGGCCTTCAAGAAGTCCGTCGGCCTTAACGGTGTGGGTACCAAGGCGGTGAACGCCCTGTCAGAGAGTTTCTACGTGGAGTCGTTCCGAGGAGGAGAGAGTTCCTGGGCGCGGTACGAGCGCGGAGAGCTGGTGGGCAGCGACAGAAAAGAGAAAGTCAGCGAGAAGAACGGAACCCTCGTGGTCTTCACACCGGACAGTGCAATGTTCGGGAACTTCGAGTTCAACATGGACTACGTGGAGACCATGGTCAAGAACTACTCCTACCTGAAGAAAGGTCTGGCGATAGTCCTGAACGGAGTCACCTACAAGTCCGAGAACGGCCTTCTGGACCTTGTGAACGACAATCTTTCCGAGACCCCGCGCTATGCTCCGATCCATCTTGTGGGCGAGGACATCGAGGTCGTCTTGACCCACGGCAACTCCTACGGCGAGAACATCGCGTCGTTCGTAAACGGCCAGAACACCCGTGACGGAGGAACCCATCTGGCCGCTTTCCGTGAGGCCATCGCCAAGACACTCAAGGATTTCTTCAAGAAGAACTACGCTCCTGAGGACTGCCGTCAAGGCATAATAGGAGCGATCAGCATACAGATTCAGGAGCCGAACTTCGAGGGTCAGACGAAGACCAAGCTCGGTTCCACCTATATGTGGGAAAAGGAGAAGACGGACGGGAACGGCAAGAAGGTGCAGAATCCGGATGGCTCCATAGAGATCGACCGAGGGCCAACCATCCGATCGTACGTCAATGACTTCATCGCCAAAAATCTGGACAACTACCTGAGAATCAACAAGGACATTGTTCCGATCATCGAGAACAAAATCAAGGAGTCCCAGGCGGAGCGCGAGGAAATCGCCGGGATCCAGAAGAAGACCAGGGAAAGAAACAAAAAGGCGAATGTCTATAACCGCAAGCTGCGCGACTGCCGCTTCCACTTCTGTGACAAGCTGCCTAAAGGCAAGCAGGATCTCGCGGAGCAGACAAGCATATTCATCACGGAGGGTGACTCCGCGAGCGGTACCATCACCAAGGTGAGGAAAGCCGAATACCAGGCGGTGTTCAGTCTTCGCGGCAAGCCGATCAACTGCTACAAGGAGAGCCGCAAGAAGGTGGCCGAGAACGAGGAGCTGAACCTGCTGGTCTCAGCCCTGGGAGTCGAGGACGACCTTGACAACCTGCGCTACAACAACATCATCGTGGCGACCGATGCCGATGATGACGGCATGCACATCAGGATGCTCGTGCTGACCTTCTTCATGAAGTATTACCCGGATCTTATCCGCCGCGGACACGTACATATTCTTCAGACTCCGCTTTTCAGGGTGGCCAACAAGAAGGAGAGGCGCTACTGCTACTCTCCGGAGGAGAAGGAGGCCGCCGTCAGGGAGCTGAAGACCGCCGTGCAGATCACGAGGTTCAAGGGTCTGGGAGAGATTTCTTCGGACGAGTTCGTGGATTTCATCGGCGAGAACATGAGGCTGGACCTCGTGAAGCTCTCCGACGAGGAATCCATCGCGGACATTATGGAGTTCTACATGGGCGACAACACGATCGACCGCCAGAACTTCATCAGGGCGAACCTGCGTTCCGAAGAGGAACTTGAAGACGTAAACATCTAATATTCATTGATTATGTCACGTTGGGCTAAATTTTGCGGATGGCTGCTGAAGAAGATGGGCTGGACCACGGTAGGTGGCCCCGCGCCGGAAAGCAAATGCATCATTCTCGGTGTGCCACACACTTCCGTGTGGGACTTTGTGGTCTCCTACCTTTTCTACACGCAGTTCGACCGGACGGCGCACGTTATGATCAAGAAGGAGTTTTTCTTCTGGCCGGTCGGGGTGTTCCTCCGCAAGGTCGGCTGCATTCCTGTGGACAGGGGCAGCGCCGCCGCGATGGTAAAGGGCCTCATCGAGGAGATGGAGAAAGTGGATCAGTTCCACCTCGCCATCGCCCCCGAGGGAACCAGAAAAGCCGTGAAGAAATGGAAGACCGGCTACCACCTCATCGCAAGAGAGGTCGGATGCCCTGTCTATATGGGATTTTTTGACTGGAAGACCAAGCGCGTCGGCATCGGCGAGAAGGTTGAGCTGACGGATGACGCGCGCGCAGACACCGACAGAATCCAGACGATCTACGAAACAATGCACTTCGAGGGCAAGCACCCGGAAGGCTACATCACTCATTAAACAATCAATTATGCCATTTTTCAGCCAAAACAGGGAGAATTATGTCACGACCCTGGCCAAGCTATTTGAATATGCCACCGACAACTACGCCAAGCGGCCGCTCTCGCGGTTCGTCGAAGGTGGGCAGGAATATACCTACGACAGCTTCAAGCACAAGTGTCTGGAGCTTTCACACCGGTTCAACAGATTCGGGATCAGCGCAAGGGACAAGGTAGCCATACTTTCCAACAACATGCCCAACTGGACGGTTGCGATGTTCTCGTGCGTGCCTTTCGGACGAGTGACCGTGCCAATCCTGCCGGACTCGTCGGAAAGCGAGGTCACAAACATCATCAACCACTCGGAATGCAAGGCCATCTTCGTGTCCAAGAGGCTCCTTAAGAAACTCAGTCAGGAGGTGATCGACAAACTGACCCTCGTGATCGACATAGAGACGTTCGACTTCATCAAGAAGGACGACAAGGCTTTCACCTGCGAGGGTCACGGTGTTGATCCACAGGCCGACGATCTTGCGTCAATCATCTACACATCAGGCACTTCCGGAAAGGCCAAAGGCGTGATGCTCAGCCACCGCAACTTCTGCCAGAACATCATCGCGGCCTACCACGCCCAGAAGGCCGGGAAGCACGACCGCTGGCTCTCCATCCTGCCGATGTCGCACACCTACGAGATGGCGTTCAGCGTGCTTTACCCACTGTACGTCGGAGGCTGCGTCTATTATATTCAAAAACCGCCCACACCGAGCATCCTGATGCAGACGATGAAGAAGGTCAAGCCGACCATCATGTGCTCCGTGCCGCTGATCATCGAGAAGGTCTACAAGAACAGCGTGGTTCCGACGGTGGAGAAGAGCCGCGTGCTTTCCTGGATGAAGGGACACACGCCGAGACTCCTATACTGGCTCATCGGGAAGAAACTCTACGCATCCTTCGGTGGCAAGCTGAAGTTCTTCGGAATCGGCGGCTCGAAGCTGGACTCAACCGTGGAGGATTTCCTCAACAAGGCCGGATTCCCCTATGCGATCGGCTACGGCCTGACTGAGACGGCTCCGCTGATCACGAACGCCTGCGTGGGCAAGACAGTGGTCGGGTCGATCGGCGTGTCGGCCTACAACGTGGAGGTCAAACTCCAGAACGTGAACCCGGAGACGGGCGAGGGCGAGATTGTCGCCAAGGGTGACAACGTGATGCTGGGCTACTACCGCGACCCGGAAAGGACCCGCTCAGTGCTGACCGACGACGGCTGGTTCCGCACCAACGACCTTGCGTGCCAGGATTCCAAGGGACGCTACTACATCAAGGGAAGGCTCGGGAATATGATAGTGGGACCTTCGGGCGAGAACATCTACCCGGAGGAGATCGAGCAGGTGATCAACACCATTTCTGGAGTGAACGAATCACTCGTGGTGGAAAGGAACGGCAAGTTGGTGGCCCTCGTGAAGTTCGATGACAATGTGCTGGACTGGAACCAACAGCGCGAGGACAAGTTCTTCGACAACCTCCAGTCGATGAAGCAGGCGGTTCTTGAATATGTCAACAAGCACGTCAGCAAACAGTCCAAGATCGGCGAGGTCGAGGCGATGAAGGAAGACTTCGAGAAGACGGCCACGCACAAGATCCGCCGTTTCAAGTACAAGGAAAAGACATCGGACGAAGCTTCGCAGCAAGATACCGAGGACAAATCAAAAGGGACGGCATCCTCTGAAAAGTAAGCCATCCCCAATATATCTTAGCGAACCGGATCCTTACCAATTCCGCTCACGGTAAGGATTCGGTTTGTCTGTTATAGGAAGGTCGGAGTCATTCAGGACCTTGACGCAATCGTGTACGCTGATCTCAGCGTCCGGCTTCCACTTTGAGAAATCATTGCCTTTGATGGTCACATCGCCGCAGAACTGCACGTCGATCACGGGCTGCCCAGGGAACAGCGGCGCATAAGACTTTGAATCAATGAATATGTTGTCAGAGATGTCGAGCGTCCCGACGCTTCTGGCATAGATGATCTGGCTGTCAAAGGTTTCCACGATGTTGCCGGTGAAAGTCACGCTGTTGTGGTAGTGGAAGTCGTTGCCCCTTGTCTTGGTCGGGATCTCGGGATCGATCTGGAGGATGGCCTGCGGGCCATTCGCGCCGATGGCCAGATCCGTGAACTTGTTGTTTCTAATCACGATGTTCTTTGTCCTTCCGGACTCGTACCAGAAGTTGGCGTCACCGCTGACACAGATTCCAGCCATCTGCGAGGCGAAATCACAGTCCTCCACAAGCACGTCGCCATAGGTCGAGAGCAGAAGGCTTCTGGCCCTGTTGTAGCGAACGGTGCAGTTCCGAATCGTGACATCCGCGCCTCTGGAGATGTTCTCAAGGGCTATGTTCGTCGGATCCGCGACTCCGCCAAGATCGAAATCGGTCTCTATGATGTAGGCCTTGAGGTCGGACTTGTCGATGCTCCTGATCCTGCCGGAGCCGACCGGACGAAGATTGGACTTGTCCACAAAGCTGATCACGTCACCCTCGTCGGCGAACTGGTCCCCCACCTGCTGGAAATGGCCGAAATGAGCCCGTAAAGTATTAGATGACAGCACAGAATCCACAAGCATGTAGATGCCGTGGATGTTCGCGGCATCGTCAAGCATACTCTCAAACAGGCTGTTCTCTATCGTAATCTTTCCGTTGCAGCTGACAAAGTGGGTCGCGTCAGCGGAAGTGGTGACCATCCTCGGAGAACCTTCGTGAGCCGCAGTAGAGAAACCTTTCACCGAGATATTCTCTGAATATTCAGCGATCAGTCCCATCCCGCCGCTCCGGTAGATGTGGACATCCTCTATGTTTATATTCTTTGATGACAGCACTGCCATCGCCGGGAAACGTCTGTTCAATCCGGTAGGCCCTTTGTCGTCCCAAACGCTTCCGACCGGTGGCACGTCCCGCGCGCTGAGGCGGGTGAATTCGATGATGCCTTCACCTATCTCCCGGGCTCCCATCTCGCCAGACCAATAGCCGTGGTCGTAAGCGCATGTGTCGAAGAACGGCCTGTGGGTCTTCGGGTCGAAAAGGATGCTCTCCCCCATCGGATACTCCCAGTCATAGCCTCCGAAGAAAAGCCTGTCGCCTTCGATGCGGTACTTGGTGTCCGGGAAGACCTTGACAGTGAAGCTTCTGCTGACCGGATCGCTGGAGAGAACCGTCCCTTCGAAAGTCCAAGGATAGTCGTAATCGACCGACACACCCTTGATGGTGACATTGGACGACCCCTTGACGGCGAACGGCACCATGCACCCGTGGAACATGAAGTCGGAGCCGTTGCCTTCGATCGTGACATTCCTCATGTCCTTGATCAGGAAGGCTATGCGCTTGTCACCGCTGTCGTTGTTCGAGAGCGTCAGGAACTCCCGCGTCCCCTGCTCCGGGTAGAACGGGTAGACACCTTTGCTGAAGAGAATCCTCACGTTTCCTTTCGGGTGCGACTTCAGGATTTCAACGACAACCGGAGTGTAATCCTTGACATTAGGGTCGAAAGCGACATCTACGGTTTTCACTGAGCACGCCGTGACCGCAATGCAGATAGCGGCAGCCACAATCACGAAAATCTTACGCACGATATTCATTATCTCATACAATTTTCCGTAAACTTACGAAAAACATTCTGAAGTTCCACGTCCGACCAATGCTAAGACATCATATTCCTACAGCAAAATTCCCTTCTGGAATATTCTCGGGTGAGAATAGCCACTCTTCACACCCCAAACAACGAATATCTGACACTACGGGTGCAATATAGTCGATATTTCACCCGAGAACCGCAAAAAACTGAGCATCAAAAATCAAATAACATAACACTAAACAAAATCATTTTATTATATTTAGGGTAAATTTGATATGCAAACGTTTTTCGACAACATATATTACAAGATCACCGATGACCGAAAGGTCTCGATCTGTGAAGGAGGTCGGCAGAACATAGCTGCGACCATAGTCTCTATTTATAAATATCAAGGACAGCGAATGCATACTATTTTGCAAACTAAAACGAATCAATTATCGTTACAAGGAAACAAGGGAAATGTAGCCCACAAATCTTCTAATGCCATAATAGATTGATTGCCATAATGAGAGATTCCGATACAATAGAAAAAATGGCAGTCAACGCTGTTGATGATGCTATCACAAAATGCCCGTTATTATCTCCTCACTTCACTTCGGGAGATAAGTATCCCTCTGTAGATGGAAATATTATCATTTATGAAAAAAATGGGAATAATAAAGAGGATATTCTAACTACAATTTGGGTTCAGATAAAGGGGAAAGAGTGTGATTCACTTATCGCAGAGGAGATTACTTACGCAATAGAAGTTAGGGATCTTTACAATTATCTAAAAATAGGAGGATGCCTATTCTTTGTTGTTCAAATAGATTGCAATGACAATAGGAAGATATTCTACGAAACACTATTGCCTGTTAAAATTCAGGAACTTCAAGACAATATTGTTGATGGGCAAAAGACAAAGAACATCACATTGAGAACATTCCCAAATGATAAATATGCTATTGAGACTATTGTTCATAATTTTGGAATTGACGCACGCAAACAATCAAGCTTCGCTTTGTCTAAATTATTGACTTTAGACGAATTAAATAATAACAGCAATATTGAATCGATTACTTTTTCTACCACTAATATTAGTAAAGAGAAAGATCGTTTTATCCCGTTCTTTGAAAATGAAATATGCTTTTATGCAAAATTCAAGGGCGCATCTACTGCTGAACCAATAAAAAACGCACACGGAAATCTGTTAATTGAGCAAACATTCAACGCACCAGTTCTTGTAGGAGACAAACAGTATTATCAATCATTTAAGATTAGTTACACAAAAAATGGTTTGATCTTCTTGTTTGGTAGTTGTTTCCGTATGGCTTTAAACTATGATTTAGGACAAGGAAAGATCACCTACAATCCGCCAGCTTCTTTATCAAAAAGGTACGAGTCTCTTGTATTTGTGAATGACTTGCTTGAGAAAAAAACTCTTTCTATCAATAGTCGTCAGTATAATATTGACAAGTGCAACAGTATATTTTCAGAACAAATTAAGTTAGACTGGGATTTATGTAACAGCTTAAAAAAGTTGTTTAAAGTTCTTCATATCCAAGAAGACCTTAATATGAATCAGCTCACAGACAAAAACATAAAAGACATAAAGACCCTCGAAAAATGTATTGTAAATAATGAGGCTGTTACAAATATTAACCTAAACAATAATACTGTGATGTGCACTGATTTACGATTATCCAATGTTGTAATAAGACTTCTCCTGACAAAATCTGATGACAGTGAAGGCTTTTACAATGTAGAAGATTTTTTTAATTTGCGCCTTACCAAACTTGTATATCGAAAACTGGATTCCTGCAAGGAAAATATATTGCCTGCAATTGCGACATTAAAAATTGATGATTATTGCAAACTGAGCAATATCAATTACGAAGGTTTGATTAATGAATTTAAATCTTTATATGTAGATAATCCTGATATTATAACTATCGCAAATGAAGTACTAAATTCTTTAATACACGCATATGACAAGAGCTCTAATCCAAGAATGCTAATTGCAGCACAAGACATCGCTTACTGGCTGCTTGGAGAAGAAGTATTGGGGGTAACTGAAGCCGGGAAAAAATTGGACATAATTCAGATAAAAAAAAGCCAAAGAAATTTACAGTCTTCTGAAATAGAAGAAATTCATTTAATAATAGATGACAACAAAACATCCGTTTTAGATAGGATTGGGGCATTTCTTTTGCTTGGTGATAAAACAACTGCTAGAAGATTATTCAAAACGCTTGATAAACAGCAAAAAAAATTCTTCAACGAGTCCACACTCCACAAATTTTGGAAATAAATAATCAAGACACGATATGGAAAAGTTAAGAATGCACACACACAATATAACACAAAATAATATTGAAAGAATAGGTCTGTTATTTCCGAATTGTCTGACAGAAAGGATAGGGGAAAATGGCAGACTGGAACACGCTATTGATTTTGACAAACTTAGGGTTGAACTGTCAAAGGACATTGTCGAGGGATCTCAGGAGAGGTATCAGTTCACTTGGCCGGGGAAGCGTGAAGCCATAAGAATCGCCAACACTCCGAGCAATATGACTCTCCGACCGGACAAGGAAAGCAGCGTGGACTTCGACAACACCGGGAATCTCTACATTGAGGGTGACAACCTTGAGGTACTCAAGATTCTTCGGGAAGACTATCTTGGCAAAGTGAAGATGATCTACATTGATCCACCGTATAACACGGGCAACGATTTTGTCTACGAGGATGACTTCAGTCAAACATCTGGTGAGTTCAGGGGCAAGAGTGGGATGTTCGATGAAGACGGGAATATGATCCTGCAGAACTACGAGGTCAACTCCGAAAGCAACGGCAGGTTCCACACGGACTGGCTGAACATGATCTACCCAAGGCTGAAAGTTGCCAGAGATTTGCTGACAGAGGACGGTGTTATATTCATTTCGATTGATGACAATGAGGTGGAGAATCTTCGGAAGGTTTGCGATGAGGTGTTTGGGGAAAGAAATTTCATCGCGCAACTGATATGGGAAAGAGCATTCTCTCCAAAGAATGATGCACGCTTTGTATCCAACAGCCACGATTATGTCTTAATGTTCACAAGGAATATTGACAGCTTTGTAATTGGCCGTTTGGACAGAACAGCTGAAGCAAATGCCAGATATTCAAATCCGGATAATGATCCTCGTGGAGTGTGGATGTCAAGTGACATTTCTGTTAAGACATACAATGCCGCGTGCGATTACCCTATAACAACCCCGTCAGGAAAAATTATAGAGCCTCCAGCAGGACGCTGCTGGAGTCTCTCGAAAAAAGCATTTTTCGAGAGACTCCAGGATAACAGAATATGGTTCGGTCCTAATGGGGACAACACACCCCGCATAAAACGTTTTTTATCAGAACTGAAATTTGACGGGATGGCTCCTACGTCTATCCTGTTTTACAAGGATGTAGGGCATAGTCAAGAAGGAGCACAAGAGGTAGTGTCGTTATTCGGAGACAAAGGAGTATTTGATGGTCCTAAACCCGTTCGCCTGCTTCAACGTCTGATCACTCTTGCCAATTTGAAGGATGATTCCATAGTTCTGGATTTCTTCTCCGGAAGCGCCACTACAGCTCACGCATTGATGAAAACCAATTTAGAAAAGGGTACTGACAGAAAATTCATTCTTGTGCAACTACCAGAGAAAGTTAGCGACAAGAAAAAGGATCAGGGTTACGGTACTATCTGCGAAATCGGCAAGGAACGCATCCGCAGAGCAGGGAAGAAGATTCTGGAGGAGCTGGCGACCAAGAAAGCCGAGAATGGATTGTTTGACAAAGAGTCCGAACCGACACGCCTCGATGTGGGTTTCCGTGTCCTGAAGCTTGACACATCAAATATGCAGGATGTCTATTACACTCCTGAGGATTCTTCCGCCGCCACACTCTTCGATGATAACGTGAAGCCTGACCGCACACCGGAAGACCTCCTCTTCCAGGTGATGCTTGAGTACAACCTTCCACTCTCCGCAAAAATCGAGAGGAAAACCATTGCCGGTAAGGAAGTGTTCAGCGTGAATGATGATTACTTGATCGCCTGCTTCGACGAGAACGTAAACGAGACCGTGATCACAGAAGTCGCCAAACGCAAGCCGCTCTATTTCATTATGCGCGACAGTTCTCTCTCCTCAGACCAGGTCGCTGATAACTTCGAGCAGATTTTCAACGCCTACAGCAAAGACACCATCAGAAGAATTTTGTAATTTAACGGATTATGAAAACAATAGAAGATTACAGAACTCTTCCGGAAGGTCAGACTTTTGACAGGAAAAGTGCACGAATAGAGCCTAAAGCATTGGCAGTCATTATGGTTGCAATGGCCAATGCCGATGGTGGAACCATTGCTATCGGTATTGAAGACGATGGAAGTGTGTCAGGCATAGATAGGTATAGCACCCATATTAACGACTTGTTACGTGTACCGTTTGATTATTGCATACCTTCCATAAATGTGCATCCGCAAAGAATCGCGTGTACAGACAAGGAAGGAAAAGAAAATCATATTCTGATACTCGATGTTGAGCAAAGCTCCTCTATGCACTCAACAACAGCTGATGATTCTTACTATAGGGTTGGTGACAAATCAAAAAAGTTGTCCTTCGATGACAGAATGCAGATAATGTTGGCTAAGGGAGTCCAATACTTTGAAGATTATCCTGTTCCTCGTGCGACTGTTGACGATATTGACTTGGACTTCGTTTCAAGTTATTGTAAAAGGATTGGTTATAAGAGAGATGCTTTATCATTTTTGCGTTCAAATGGAGATTATATTATCGTAAAGGATGGGAAAGAACAAGTAAGTGGGGCTGCTATCCTCCTCTTCGGCAAGAATCCACAGCGTTTCTTTCAACGTGCCCACATACGGTTTATCAGATATGATGGCAACGAGGAGAAAGTTGGCCGCGAAATGAATGTTGTCAAAGACGTTACATTCAAAGGAAGGATCCTCGAAATGACTCAATCTGCCATAGCTTATGTAAAGACGCAAATAAAAGAGAGGACTTATCTTGCCTCAAACGCTCTGTTCGTGACAAAACCCGAATATCCGGAATTTTGTTGGACTGAACTAATCGTGAATGCGGTTGCACATAGAGACTATTCCATCCTCGGGACGGACATTCAAGTAAAGTTGTTTGACAATCATTTCACGGTGGAAAGCCCAGGAATCCTTCCCGGAAGAGTTCGGCTGCATAATATGCGGACAACTCATTTCTCACGAAATCCTAAGATTGCCTCATTTATGAAAGAATATGAATTCATTCGTGAGTTTGGGGAGGGTATTGACAGAATGTATAGGGAATTGGAAGAAGGCGGATGGCCAAATCCTATTTTCAAACAGGATGATTTTATGTTCAGGGTCAGCCTCATAGCGAATCCACTTGTGTCAAGTGATCCAAATGATCCAAATGATCCAAATGCGATCCAAATTGATTTGAATAGTCAATTATTATTTCTCATAAAGTCAAATCCATCAATTTCCAGAAAGGAATTATCTGATAGACTAAATATTAGTGACCGTAGAGCCAGAGAGATACTTAAAGATTTGCAGGAATCTGGGGTACTAAAACGCCAAGGGACAACACGAGGTATTTGGATTATATTGAAATAATCAGAAAAGAAGATGAAATTCAACTTCAAGATACAACAGTACCAGACGGACGCCGTGGAAAGCACAGTGGCGGTTTTTGCCGGACAGCCAACACAAGGAGGATTCTTATACCGCAGGGATTTAGGAAAGAATGATGCCGGAAGGATCACTTATGAAGATGACTATGCCGGCTTCAGAAACGCCGACGTAGAACTGTCCGACCAGAATATGCTTGCCAACATCCGTAATATTCAGGAATCCAATAGTATTCCTCTGTCCAAGGCTCTATCGCACGATCTCGGAAAAGTCGGCCTTGACATAGAAATGGAAACCGGAACCGGAAAGACATACGTTTACATCAAAACGATGTTCGAGCTGAACAGGCGTTACGGTTGGAGCAAGTTCATTGTCGTAGTGCCGAGCATCGCTATCAGAGAGGGTGTAGCCAAGAGTTTCAAGATGCTTGAGGATCATTTTATGGAGTATTATGGCAAAAAGGCAAGATATTTCATTTATAATAGTTCCAACCTTCAGCAACTCGACTCTTTTTCAAGCGATGCCAGCATCAATGTTATGATCATCAACACCCAGGCATTCGCGTCGTCACTGAAAGAGGGGGCAAAGAACAAGGAAAGCCGCATCATATATTCTGAAAGAGATGATTTCGGAAGCAGGAAGCCAATTGATGTGATCGCCGCCAACAGGCCGATCATCATTATGGACGAACCTCAGAAGATGGAAGGCACCGCCACGCAGACAGCGTTGAGGAGATTCAAGCCATTGTTTGTACTGTATTATTCCGCTACGCACAAGACCAACCATAACTGCATCTACGCTCTTGACGCGCTTGATGCCTACAAACAGAAACTTGTCAAGAAAATCCAGGTGAAAGGCTTCGAGGTCAAAAATCTTAAGGGGACAAGCTCATACCTATACCTTGACAGCATTATTCTGTCTAAGAACAGGCCGCCAATAGTGAAGATTGAATTGGAGATCAAGGGTGCGGCCGGCATCAGGAAAGAATCCCAAAAGTTCGAGCTCCACGACAGTCTTTATGCGGTGTCAGCACTTCGGGAATATGAAGGGTTCACCATTTCAGAAATCAATGCCTGCAATGACTCGGTCACTTTCACGAACGGTGTAACAGTCCACAAAGGAGAAGTCTATGGCGACAGCAGTCAGGAAACAATGCAAAGGGTCCAGATCCGTGAGACAATAGCCTCTCACTTTGAAAAGGAACAAGAATTGTTTGGCAAAGGGATCAAAACATTGTCATTGTTCTTTCTTGATGAAGTAGCTAACTACAAAAGCTACAACGAGGAAGGTGCGGAGATTAAAGGTCGATTATGGAATATATTCGAAGAAGAATATTCACATTATCTGGATGATAACCTTTCTCTATTCGACGATGACTACCAACGCTATCTAAGACATTTCGATGTATCACAAGTGCACAGAGGCTATTTTTCCATTGACAAAAAGACCGGACACAGCATTGACAGTGAGACGAAGCGCGGCAGCGACACATCCGATGACATATCGGCCTACGATCTAATTCTTAAGAACAAGGAGCGTCTGTTGAGTTTTGAGGAACCTTGCCGATTCATATTCTCACATTCGGCACTCCGCGAAGGTTGGGACAATCCGAATGTGTTCCAGATATGTACCCTTCGTCACGCAAACTCAGCCATAGCCAAGAGACAGGAGGTAGGTCGTGGCCTGCGTATCTGCGTGGACCAGCAGGGAAACCGAATGGATTATCAAGAACTCGGAGAAGATGTCCAAGAGGTTAACAAGCTGACAGTCATCACCAATGAGAGTTACACGGATTTCGTGGATGGACTTCAAAAAGAGACAAAGGAAGCTCTTCGGGAGAGGCCTACCAAAGCTGACATCAAATTCTTTGAAGGGAAAGTTGTCACTCGTGCTGACGGAGGCCGGCAGACTCTTAATGTCCAGGATGCTATGATGATTGTCGGTTATCTGCTTGGATGCGGATACGTGGATGAGAACAACAACATCACACAGAGATACAAAGAGGACCTGAAAGACAAGACATTGAAACCGATGTTCCCTGGTCTTCAGCCAGTGGAAGCGGAAGTCCACAAACTTATTCAATCAATCTATGATGAGAGAGTTGAACTTGTGAATATGGTTGAGAATGGCTACAGCACAAAGACTTCGGACAATGCCCTCAACGCCAATTTCGGCAAGAAAGAGTTTCAGGAACTTTGGAAACTGATTAACCATAAGTATGTCTATACCGTTCATTATGACAGTAAAGAACTGATTGATCACGCCGTTTGTTCAATCAACTCCAATCTGTTCATCTCAGAGCTAAAGTATGTGATGACCATTGGTGACCAAAATGATGTGGACAGTTTTGGTGGAGAACAGACCACGACAAAAAGCATAACGACTGTCAGCACATCGACCGTTCCATATGATCTTGTCGGTGAAATCTCAAAGAGAAGCACATTGACCAGAAAGACAGCAGCTTCGATTCTACGTAGTATCAGTCCCCAGAAACTGGCGATGTTCCGCGGCAATCCGGAGGAGTTCATTACCAAGGTCAGCCGGCTGATCAAAGAAGAAAAAGCGACAATCATTGTGGAGCATATCAGGTACGACAAACTTGAGGAGACCTATGACAGCGACATATTCACAAAAGAGAAACGCAGTCAGGACATAGGCAAAGCGTACCGGGCTACAAAGAGCATCCAAGACTATGTATTCACCGACGGCATCGCTGACGACAACAACGAGAAAAAGTTCGCAAGGTCTCTTGACCAGGCCACAGAGGTTTGCGTCTATGCGAAACTGCCACGTGGCTTCCAGATTCCGACTCCGGTAGGAAATTACTCACCCGATTGGGCGATAGCGTTCAACGAGGGAACAGTGAAGCACGTTTTCTTCATCGCAGAGACCAAAGGGGATATGAGCACTATGGAACTCAGGCCGATTGAGACGGCAAAGATAAACTGCGCCAGAGCTCTTTTCAATAACTTGAGTGGTGCCGATGTCCGTTACGACTGTGTTAAGAGCTACGATGACCTTCTCACAGTGATGCAGAAATAGTGGTTGAATACCGCCCTATACGCTGAGCGATGAAATGACCAGCTACAGCGAGGACAAGGCCGAGGATGGCGAAGAGCAGCATTTCCCACCAGGGCCAGACGAGGGATAATGAATATGCCGCGTACGCGATGAGAGGGACGGAGATAATGCTGGTCACAAGTCCGGGAACATAGCCTTTGATGGTTACAGCACGCACGAGGTTTATCAGGGCGCACACTGAATATGCCATAAAGACTGTCGTCCAGACGAGTTCGGCCCATAAGCCGCCGGCGAACAATGCGGCGGTCGAAAGGAGAACCGCAAGGAAACCAACAACAGCGGCAATGACTAACGCTGACATATTCATTCCGGAAAGCCGGAAGAGAACATTCAATAAATTTGGGTGTTCATTCATCAAGGACACCCAATGCCGCCCTGCCCATCGCTTGGCGGTGAACAGCACCTCAAGGGTATGGCAAAGGGAAACAGCAAGGATCGGGAGAACTATATACAGTATCGAAAGTGCGCTCATATTCGTTGTTTGTTACATTTCAGCAATATAGAGGCTCAACCTGATTTCTATGGCTGAGTCCATAGGCGTGATTCACTTCAAGCCGGTTTGTCATTGGAACAGCAGCGGGACGAACCGGCTGAGGTAGACGCGCCAGTTGCGCCAGATGTGGCCGCCGTCGGACTCTACGTAGGAATATTCATAACCAGCGTCATCGAGTTTCTTGCGGAAGTCGGAGTTGGCCTGATAGAGGAAGTCATCCTTTCCGATGCCTATCCAGAAAAGTGATGGTTTGGTGGCGAAAAGTCTCGCCAGTTTGCCGTCAAAGTCCTCATAGACAGGAGATTTCTTTTCCGGGAATATGGCGGCGGAGAACAGGCCTATGTACGAGAAGGTGCCGGGATATTCCTTTGAGATGTGGAGGGAATGGAACCCGCCCATCGACAGTCCGGCTATCGCGCGTCCCTCCTTTTTGCGGATTGTACGATAGTGGGAGTCAACATATTCAATGATTTCAGGGAAGGAGGTTTCGTAGGTGCCGTCCATTGTCTTCGGAAGGTTGAACTGTGGCTGGACGAGGCCGTTGGAAGTCTCGCCCGGGGCGGCCTCCTGCGAGGCGTTGCCGTTCGGCATCACCACGATCATCGGCTTCGCCTTGCCTTGCGCGATGAGGTTGTCAAGGATTTGGGAGGCGCGGCCGAGCTCCATCCACGCCTGCTCGTCTCCGCCCATTCCGTGCAAAAGGTAAAGCACAGGGTATCTGATCCTGCCGCTTTCCTCATAGCCGGCCGGAGTATAGACCGCCATCCTGCGCCTCATTCCAAGCGAAGGGCTGTCATACCAGACCTTCGACACCGTCCCGTGCGGCACGTCACTGACTTTGTAAAGGTCAGCCTGTCCTCCGCCGACAATGAATATGCTCGTGACCGTGGCCACATCCCTTATCTGATAGACATTCGACGGGTCGTTCATACGCTGGCCGTTCACTATGAAAGAGTAGCTGTAAAGCTCCGGCTCAAGAGGGGCGCTGGTATATTCCCAGACACCGTTCTGATTCTGTGTCAGTTCAGCGATGCCCGGAACCTCGAACTCGCCGTTCGGAGTGCTGATTTTCTGTGGCGGCAGAAAGTCGCCGGTCACCTGGACTCTTATTACATTTGGGCCGGAGTACCTGAAAGTCACCGTGTTGTCTTCATTGATTTGAGGGGACACCACCTGCGCCCCGCTCCAAAGCGCCTGCTGCGCGGAAGCGTCCGGAGCCATAGCGAAAGCGTACATCACCATTGCCGCCAGACAAAACAATTTATGAATATGTTGTCTCATAATATGACCTAATGTTTAGAAGCTGTTTATATGGTAGGTTGGTTCGACACTTCGGCAGCTCAGTGCGCCGCAGGCTCACCTACCATATAACGTCAGAATATCAAGATAAAACACAGAGCGGCGAACGCGGCTCCGGCGATCGAGCCGAGGACAGGAACCCAGCTGTAGTTCCAGCCGCTGTCGCGCTTCGGACTCTTGAACGGAAGAACAGCGTGGGCGATGCGCGGGGCAAGATCCCTTGCCGGATTGATCGCGTAGCCTGTCGCACCTCCAAGGGACATGCCAATCGCCATAATGAGCATTGTGACAGGGAATGAGCCACAGGCGCCAAGTCCGACTTCCGAGGTGTTGCCACTCACGGAGAACATAAGGATGCAGAACACCAGCAGCCAGGTTCCGACGAACTCGCAGAAGAAGTTCCTCGCCGGATTGTAGATGGCCGGCATCGTGCAGAACGTACCGAGTTTCGTGTCCGGATCGTCAGTGGCATCGTAATGATCCTTGTAGAATGCCCAGACAAGGGTCGCACCGCAAAAGCCACCTAACATCTGCGCGATAATGTAGCCTAAAACCGAAGCCCAAGGGAACGAGCCAGCCACGGCCAAACCAATTGTCACGGCCGGATTGAGGTGCGCTCCTGAATATGGTCCAGCGATGAAAACTCCGCACATCACGGCAAAGCCCCACGCCAAGGTTATCACTACCCAACCGGCGCCCTTGCCTTTGGATTTCTCAAGGCTGGTGCAGGCGCAGACTCCGTCACCCATAAGGATTAGTACAAGCGTGCCGAGAAACTCGGCGAAATATGGATTCATAATATTCACTACTTCTTGGTTAATGTTCGTCCGATAGCGTCGGCCCATCCGGCTTTGGCCGCCTTGACGGCATCCTCATCCATCGAAGGAGTGAAGACGCTGTCTGCCTCCCATTGCTTCTTCACGTCATCAAGGCTCTCCCAGAAGCCGACAGCCAGCCCGGCAAGGTAAGCCGCACCGAGAGCCGTCGTCTCGGTCACTTTAGGCCTTATGACTTTGGCGCCAAGGATGTCGGACTGGAACTGCATCATAAGGTTGTTGCGGGACGCGCCGCCATCCACTTTTAATTCCCCGAGATGGATTCCGGAATCCTTCTCCATAGCCGAGACAATGTCCATTGTCTGGAATGCGATGCCTTCAAGAGCCGCTCTGGCGATGTGAGCCGCCGTGGTTCCACGGGTTATTCCGAATATCCCGCCTTTAGCATACTGATCCCAGTACGGAGCACCAAGTCCCGTCAACGCAGGCACCATATAGACTCCACCATTGTCCGGTACAGAGGCCGCAAGAGCCTCAACCTCAGATGAACTCTTGATGATTCCAAGGCCGTCACGCAGCCATTGAACGACAGAGCCGGCAACGAATATAGACCCTTCAAGGGCATAGTTCACCTTGTCGCCGATCTTCCACGCGATGGTGGCGAGAAGGTTGTTCCTAGACATTATCGGCTTCTCACCTGTGTTCATCAGCAAGAAACAACCTGTGCCGTAAGTGTTCTTGACGGATCCCGGTTCGGTGCACATCTGACCGAACAGGGCGGCCTGCTGGTCACCGGCTATTCCCGCGACAGGAACGTTTCCGCCTAAAAGATCAGTCTCTCCATAAACTTCCGATGAGGATTTGACCTGCGGCATCATCGATGCGGGAATATTCAGAAGATCAAGAAGTTCTTCATCCCATTCCAGTGTGTTGATGTTGAACAGCATCGTACGGGAGGCGTTGCTCACGTCCGTGATGTGCTCGTGTCCGCCGGTCAGGTTCCACACCAGCCAACTGTCCACTGTGCCGAAGCGAAGCTTTCCCTGCTCGGCACGCTCACGGGCTCCCGGTACATTCTCAAGGATCCAGCGTATCTTCGTTCCGGAGAAATAAGCGTCGATGATGAGGCCGGTCTTGCGGCGGATCATATCCGTCACTCCCGCGGCCTTGAGCGAGTCGCAATATTCAGAAGTCCTTCTATCCTGCCACACGATGGCATTATAAACAGGTTTTCCTGTCTCGGCGTCCCACACGATAGTGGTCTCGCGCTGGTTGGTGATTCCGATGGCGGCGATGTCCGCTCCCCCAAGTCCAAGCGATGTGACCGCCTCAGTCATCATCGCATATTCGGTGGCCCAGATCTCCATCGGATCGTGCTCCACCATCCCCGGCTTCGGGAAATGCTGTGTGAATTCCTTCTGGCGAACGGCCATAGCCTCGCCTCTCTTATTGAAAACAATAGCCCTTGACGAGCTCGTGCCCTGATCCAGGGCAATGACATATTCTTTCATATTCAAGAACTAATCTTCATTAACGTGTTAATAATCCTGGTCACGCCTGCCTGGAAAGCAAGCAGACAAACGATTCCATGACGACCGTTTGTCCAAACAAATGTATAAAAATTTCCTTTCAACTCCAACCTTTCCTCTAAAGGTTAATGAATATGCTAATGAATATTCAAGTGCCGGAATATTCCGCCTCCATTGCCCTTCGCATCTATGAATATGCCATCAT
>SAMEA104315420__coassemble_117_pt1 | contig 98012 bp, 86 predicted proteins | sample SAMEA104315420__metabat2_high_PE_035 | metagenome-assembled genome bin SAMEA104315420 (sample SAMEA104315420) | gut metagenome | biome: Monkey gut; feature: monkey-associated habitat; material: faeces | place: China | collected 2013 | reverse complement strand
AAGATAACCAAAAGGCTGGACCTCCCAATCGGAGATTCAGCCTAATTTTTTGTGCTGTCAAAAAGTTTTAGCGGACAGTAATAAATAAAAATTTCCAAATATCAAACGAATATGCCGGATATAATGGCCGATATAATGGCCGCACGACCATGCGACCGCCCCCCCCTGAACCACTCCAACGACAGGAGCAGGAGGCGGCGCCGAGCTCTCCGGGAACGATGACGCCTGACTGTCCCGCACCCGAAGGTGACGCGCGGCACAGTAAGGCGACTCTTCCGCGCCTTTCCGTTGCCCAAGGGCGCAGGGCAGAATGACGTATGGATGAAGGAAACCCTTCGGCAACGAAAACCATACTTATCGTTGCCCGAGGGTGCAGCACGGCACGCTTGAGCAACACTTTCGTACATCTTCGTCGCCCGAGGGTGCAGCACGGCACGCTTGAGCGACACCTCCGCGCGTTTCCACCGCCCGAAGGTACTGGGCAAAAGACGTAAGGTTGAATCTGACAAAAAAAGAAGAAGTCTCCCAAAAAAACGAGGGAGACTTCGGTCGGGTGCCCAAAGCCGGGCTCGAACCGGCACGTCTTTAAGGGACATTGGATTTTGAGTCCAACGCGTCTACCAATTCCGCCATTCGGGCATATTCAGGCAGTAGACTTTCCTTTGGAAACTTCGCACTTCCGCTGCACTTCCGCTTCAAAGGATTGCAAAGTTATTGATTTTCCTCCGATATTCCAAAACATTTCACAAAAAGCTTCAAAAGCTTCAATGAAAAAATCTTGCCCCCCTGTATGTCCGGTAAAGCGCATTTATACCGGACAAACCGAGCTATAGACTCTTATCTCCGGCAGTTTGCCGTTTCGGTGGACATTTCTGACTCAGCAGAAACGACATTTCGACCCGAACTGACATGAGGGCGCCTGCGTTCAGTTTTTTCGCCTGATATTTTTTCGGAAAACCAATCCGGCTTACGGGAAAAGTGAGTATCTTTGTGTGATTTAAGTTAACACTGAAATCAGTATGAATCTTGACGGAAGACGCGAAAGCACGAATGTGGATGACAGAAGAGGAATGGGACGTGGAGCCAAGGCCGGAGTGGGTCTGGGCGGAGCCATCGTCATCGCGCTGATTGTGATGCTGCTCGGAGGGGATCCTTCGTCCGTGCTTGAGGGAGTGTCCTCGATTCAAGGCACCGAACAGACAGAGGGGCATGTGGGGTTCTCCGCCGAGGAACAGGAACTTGCATCGTTCACGAAGAAAGTCCTCGCCGGAACCGAGGATGTCTGGACAGCCATATTCGCGAAGTATGGCTATGAATATGACCCGCCGAAGATGGTGTTATATTCAGGATCAACCACTTCCGGATGTGGAGCCGCGAACTCATCGGTAGGGCCGTTCTACTGTTCCGCCGACCAGAGCGTCTATATCGACCTCAGCTTCTTCACCTCGATGAAGCGGCAGATCGGAGCGGACGGCGACCTGGCCTACGCCTACGTGATCGCCCATGAGGTCGGTCATCACGTCCAATATCTTTTGGGCACGCTCGGGCAGGCCCACCAGAAAATGAACCGTGTCAGCAAGACCGAGGCGAACGCGATCAGTGTCCGGCTTGAGCTCCAGGCCGACTACTACGCCGGAGTCTGGGCGATGAACGATGACAAGAAGTATAAGTCCCTGGAAAAAGGAGACATAGAGAATGCGCTGAACTGCGCCTCGAAGATCGGGGACGACTACCTCCAGAAGAAGGCGCAAGGCTATGTGGTGACGGAATCCTTCACCCACGGGACGGCGAAGCAGCGCTACACCTGGCTGAAGCGCGGGCTGGAATATGGAGATTTGGAACACGGAGACACATTCAGTGTCGCGGCATCTAAATTGTAGTGATTTGGCACGGTGTCCGCGGCCGGTTGATCCGCGGAAACGACATAGAGCTTTTGGTCCGGAAACGGGCTGGCGAAACATATCATATTTTACGAAATTATTAAGCTCAACAAAATGAAGCACTTTTCTTTACCAAAGGACGGTGGATTGATTGAGGAGAACCTGCCTAAGAGCATTCTCCATTCCTACGAGAAGATCACCACCGAGATTTCCGATGACGCGAACATCGGAAGCGACAAGGTGGCAGACATTATTGTCAAAGCCATCAAAGACCACGAAAGGGCGGCTCTTCCGCGTCCTTTCAAACTCGGTTTGACCACAGGAACCACACCTGTGTCCCTCTACAGCAACCTGACAGAGCAGTTCAAGGAAGGCAAGATCTCCTTCGCCAATGTCGAGGTGTTCTCCATTGATGAATATTACCCATACGGCAGCGACTCCGTCCAGAGCCGCAACCACAGGCTCCACGCCGAATTCCTTGACAATGTGGATGTCAAAAAGGAGAACGTGCATATTCCTGACGGAACAGTCTCAAAGGAAGAGGTATCCGACTATTGCGCCGAGTTTGACAAGATCGCCAGAGGTCTCGACCTGCTTGTGATCGGTGTCGGCGAAGGCGGCCAGATCGGTTTCAACGAGGCCGGCTCGTCAGAGAAGAGCCGCACACGCACCGTTCCGCTCTCATACCAGTCCAGAAAGAGACAGGCCCGAAATTTCAACGGCGACATTTCCGTCACCCCTAAGACCGCCATCACGATGGGCATCGGCACGATGATGAGCGCCCGCAGGATCATCCTTATGGCCTGGGGCGAGGACAAGGCGGCTGTGGTAAAGAAAGTCGTGGAGGGCGACATCGATCCGGCCTGCCCTGCCACCTGGCTTCAGGAACACGACAACATCACATTCTACACTGACGAGATGTCAGCCTCTATGCTGACCAGACTCGTCGCACCGTGGATGGTCGGTCCTTGCCAGTGGACACCGTGCCTGATCCGCAAGGCCGTCGTTTGGCTCTGCCAGAAGGTTCATAAGCCAATCCTCAAGCTGAAGCAGCAGGACTATTTCGAGAACTCCCTCGGAGAGCTCATCGAACTCTACGGGCCGTTCGACAAGATCAACATAGACGTTTTCAATGACTTCCAGCACACCATCACCGGATGGCCGGGCGGAAAGCCTGACGCTGACGACACCACAAGGCCTGTCAAGTCAACTCCGTTCCCTAAGAAGGTCCTGATTTTCTCCCCTCACCCGGACGATGACGTGATCTCCATGGGAGGCACATTCATCCGTCTCGTGCATCAGGGACACGACGTGCACGTGGCCTACGAGACCTCCGGTGACCTGGCAGTGCACGATGACGTTGTGCTTCAGCATATGGACGCCGCCTACCAGCTTGGATTCGGAGACAGGTTCGACGAGGTAAAGAAAATCATCGACTCAAAGAAGCCTGGTGAGCCTGAGCCTAAGGAGCTTCTCGCCATCAAGGCGGCCATCCGCCGCAGCGAGGCCAGAGGAGCGGACAGAAGCTTCGGCCTCAACGACAAGACCAACGTCCACTTCCTCAACCTGCCGTTCTACGAGTCGGGCGGAGTGACGAAACTGCCTCGCACACAGAAAGACCTTGACATTATCAAGGAGCTGATCGTCAGGATCCACCCTGACCAGATCTACATGGCAGGTGACCTCGCCGACCCTCACGGAACGCACAGGGTCTGCACCGAGGCCGCCCTTGAGGCCATCGAACAGCTCAAGGAGGAAGGCAACGACTGGCTGAACGACACCACGATCTGGCTCTACAGAGGTGCCTGGATGGAGTGGGAGCTCTGGAGAGTTGACATGGCCGTTCCGATCAGCCCTGACGAGCTTATCGAGAAGCGCCACGCCATCTTCCGCCACCTTTCCCAGAAAGACATCGTTCCGTTCCCGGGCGATGACCCGAGGGAGTTTTGGCAGAGGGCCGAGGAGCGCACACAGAACACCGCAAGGTTATATGACGAACTCGGAATGGCCGAATATCAAGCCATCGAAGTTTTCCTAAGATTGAAATAACATATTAAAAGAATATCATCATGAAAGTAATCATCAGAGACACAAAGAAGGAAGGCTCTATCTGGGCCGCCCACCACATTGCCGCCGCCATCAAGGCAAAGGCTGAGAAGACCGACAAGCCATTCGTACTCGGACTGCCTACCGGCTCCACTCCTCTGGATGTCTATGCCGAGCTCGTCAGAATGTACGAGGCCGGAGAGATCTCCTTCAAGAATGTCATCACATTCAACATGGATGAATATGTAGGGCTTCCTGAGAGCCATCCGGAGAGCTACCACAGCTTCATGCACAAGAATCTGTTCGACAAGGTGGACGTTCCGGCCGGCAACATCCACATCCTCAACGGCAACGCTCCTGATCTCGCCAAAGAGTGCGAGGATTACGAGAAGGCCATCGTGGCTGCCGGAGGAATCGACCTGTTCCTCGGCGGAGTCGGCGAGGACGGACACCTCGCGTTCAACGAGCCGTTCTCTTCCCTCAACTCCAGGACAAGGGTCATGACCCTCACCCAGGACACTCTCGAGGTAAACTCCCGTTTCTTCGACAACGATGTGAACAAGGTTCCTAAACAGGCCATGTCAGTCGGTGTCGCCACAGTGTGTGGTGCCAAGGAGGTTCTCGTCCTCGCTTTCGGCGGCAAGAAGGCCAAGGCTGTCAAGGACGCCATCGAGGGACCTGTAAGCCACTATGTCACCCTCTCTGCCCTTCAGCTGCACGAGAATGGTGTCGTTGTGCTTGACGAGCCGGCCGCCGGTGAGCTCAAGGTCAACTCTTACCGCTATTTCAAGGCCGTTGAGGCTGCCGAGAACAAATAGTGCGTGGAGACTAACAACTTGTAAATCAGAATAATAAACATTATCCTCCCGCCATATCCGACGGGAGGATATTCATTAAAAGCCAATCAATCAGCATGTTATCCTCCACGATCATCGCGGCGCTCCTGGCCATTGGCAGCGCTTTGGGAAGCAATGGGTATGGCAATACGATAGACAGTCGCTTCGACAAGCTCAGCGACCGGACAGACAAGTACACCTTATATCAAGTCATAAGCCAACCGGACGCAGTCCCTGCCGAAGCGACCGATAACCTGGTACCAAGCCAAGCGGACGCTGAGCCTGTCGAAGCGTCCTTATCTTCCAGCGAAAGTCCGGCACAGGAATATTCAGTAAAGGAACGGTGCGAGCGTTACACAATGAAAAATCAAGGACTTGAGCGGGAATATTACCTCTACCGTCCGGAAGGATTGAAGGCCGGGGCTCCTCTCGTGATAGTCCTGCACGGCTACGGCGGCTCGGCCCTCAAGGGAAAGAAAGCGATGATGGATGTCGCCGACAAGAACGGATTCGCTGTCTGCTACCCTCAGGGAATAAAGGATCCGAAAGGTAAACCGGGCTGGAATGTCCGCTACCCTTCACAGGAAGGAATGAAGACCGATGATGTAAAGTTCCTCATCGCCCTTTCCAAAGAACTCCAGAAGAGATTCGATCTCAGTCCAAAGAATACATTCCTCACCGGAATGTCCAACGGCGGCGACATCATCTACCTGATCGCGATGCGTGCTCCGAAAGCCTTCAAGGCCATGGCCTCGATCGCCGGACTGCAGTTCAACTGGATGGAGACGGAATATTCCTACAAGCATCCGCTTCCTTTCATGGAGGTTCACGGCACACAGGACCACACTTCCGAATGGCTCGGCGACCCGGAGAACAAAGGTGGCTGGGGAGCGTATATTCCCGTTCCGGCGGCGGTCAGCAGAATCATCGCTGTTAACGGTTGTACCGAGGAATATGTCACCGAGCTTCCTCGCCGCGAGGGTCGTAACCAGGTCACCCTTTATCAGTTCAAGGCCGGCAGGCCGGCGGTGAAAGGCGGCAGACCCACCGAAGTCTGGCTCTACAAAGTCGAAGGCGGCAACCACTCCTGGTCCGACAAGGATATGGACACCTGCTCCGAAATCTGGCGTTTCTTCAGCCAGTGGATTGACTAAAATGGCTTAACTAAAAGCCACATCTCTGAGGCCACATCGCTCTGACGCCAGGCACAAATCCGCAATTCATTGAATGTCAGAAGGTGTAACATCACCTTTTGACATTCAATATTTTACAAAGCAGTGCCCTCCAAATCCGCCTGGCAGCATTTACAAATATATTCATTTACAATCAGTTGACAATTATACCCAAAATTTTGTGAATGTGGGGCAAAAAGGCTAACTTTGTGATAGTCTTAAAAAGAACTTGCAAAGATGTCCAATTACCGCATTTTCGTGGAGAAACACCCGGAGTTCCAGGTGGAGGCAAAGAGCCTCCTGGGGGAACTCAACGAGAACCTGCAGCTGGAGCTGAAAACGCTTCGGCTGCTTAATGTTTATGACTTGTTCGGATTCACGCCCGATCTTCTGGAGAAGAGCCGCTACAGCGTCTTCGGAGAGATTGTGACCGACTCTGTCACAGATTCGATCGATCTGGACGGAGCGAAGTACATCGCTATGGAGTACCTGCCCGGCCAGTTCGACCAGAGGGCGGCCTCGGCTGTGGACTGCGTGCACCTGATCGATCCCACGGCGCGGATCAGCATAAAGAGTTCCAAACTTCTGATCGTGGACTCCGACGCCTCCGAGGAGACGCTTGAGAAGATCCGCCACTACTACATCAATCCGGTGGAGTCCCGTGCGAAAGACCTGAGCAAACTGGCCGACACGGAACACGCGGCGGTCAAGCCGGTTCCCGTGCTGGAGGGATTCAGGAATATGAGCGGGGACGATCTGAAAGCATATTGCAAAAAGATGGGCCTTGCGATGAACGCCGACGACCTCGCCGAGGTTGTGAAATATTTCACCGAGGAAGGCAGGGATCCGAACGAGACCGAACTCAGGATTCTGGACACCTACTGGAGCGACCACTGCCGCCACACGACATTCACAACGGAATTGGAAAGCATCGACGTGGAGGATTCCTTCATCAAGGAGGACATCGACGGGACGATGGCCCTGTACCTGAGGATGCGCTCGGAGACAGGCCGCGAGAAGAAGGGACTGAACCTGATGGATATGGCCACAATCGGGGCGAAATACCTCAGGAAGAACGGTTTGCTGGATGACTTGGAGGTCAGCGAGGAGAACAATGCGTGCAGCATATTCATAGATGTGGATGTGGACGGGCAGACCGAGAGATGGCTGCTGATGTTCAAGAACGAGACCCACAACCACCCTACGGAAATCGAGCCGTTCGGCGGGGCCGCCACCTGCCTGGGCGGAGCCATCAGGGATCCGCTCTCAGGACGCTCCTACGTCTATCAGGCAATGCGTGTCACCGGTGCCGGCGACATCTACAAACCTGTCAGCGAGACACTTCCGGGCAAGCTCCCGCAGAAGGTCATCACCAGGAAGGCCGCCCAGGGATATTCCTCCTACGGCAATCAGATCGGTCTTGCGACAACCCACGTCCGCGAGATCTACCACGAGGGCTACACGGCCAAGAGAATGGAGGTCGGAGCGGTTGTCGGAGCGGTGAAGGCTGGGGACGTGAGAAGGGAAAGCCCTAAGGCCGGGGATGTCGTGCTGATGATCGGCGGACGCACCGGACGCGACGGAATCGGCGGTGCGACAGGTTCCTCAAAGGAACACACAGAGGAGTCCCTTGAGACTTGCGGAAGTGAGGTCCAGAAGGGTAACGCTCCGGAGGAGAGAAAGTTGGAAAGGCTTTTCAGAAGGCCTGAGGTCACGAGACTGATAAAGAAATCGAATGACTTCGGAGCCGGCGGAGTGAGTGTCGCCATCGGTGAGCTTGCCGACGGGCTGGACATCTACCTTGACCGTGTTCCGGTGAAATACAGCGGAATGAATTCCACGGAACTGGCCATCAGCGAGTCCCAGGAGCGTATGGCCGTCGTAGTGGAAGCCAAGGACGAGGAGGAATTCAAGGCGCTTTGCCATTCAGAGAATATCGAGGTGACGCACGTGGCCGAGGTCACCGACACCGCCAGAATGAGGATGTTCTACGGCGACAAGGTCGTTGTGGATCTCACCAGAGCGTTCATCGACAGCGCCGGTGCGAAGCATTATTCAAAGGCCACTATCGGAGCGGTCGAGGACAGGGATCCGTTCTTCCGCGACGTTCCGGGCAAGAACCTGAAAGAGAGAATGTTCGCCAACCTGCAGGATCCGAACGTGACCTGCCAGAAAGGCCTTATAGAGATGTTCGACTCCACCATCGGCCGTTCCACCGTGCTGATGCCGTTCGGAGGCGAGCTACAGACCACCGAGACCCAGGTCTCAGTGCAGAAACTTCCGGTCAAGGGTTATACCGACACAGCCAGCATGATGGCGTTCGGCTTTAACCCTGACATCTGCGAATGGAGTCCGTACCACGGGGCGGCATATTCATTCATCGAGGCTTGCAGCAAGGTCGTGGCGGCGGGAGGCCATTGGGAGACAATGAGATTCTCTTGCCAGGAATATTTTGAAAGGATGACAGCTGATCCGAAGGTATGGGGCAAGCCGACGGCGGCTCTGCTCGGGGCGCTGAAGATGCAAAAGGAACTTGGCCTCGCCTCCATCGGCGGAAAGGATTCGATGAGTGGATCCTTCGAGACCGAGGACGGGACAATCCACGTACCGCCGACCCTTATCGCGTTCGGTATCACTCCGGTAAAGGCTGACAAGGTGATCTCTCCGGAACTCAAATGGGAGGGAGACCGCCTCTACCTCGTGAAGCATACTCCGCTCGCTGACAGGATGCCTGACACGGAGCAGCTCAAGAGGAACTGGAATCATATTCAGGAAAAGATAGAGGACGGCACGATCGTGGCCGGTTGGGCGGTAGGATTCGGTGGAGTGGCAGAGGCGCTTTGCAAGATGAGCTTCGGCAACGCGTTCGGGTTCGACGTCAACCTTTCGGAGGACGAGCTGTTCAATCTAAGCTATGGTTCCATCGTGGTGGAGACCGACGGCAGCGCGCTTGATTTCGAGAACGCGGTCGAGATCGGCACCGTAACTTCCGGTGAGGACGGCAACGTCCGTGTGAACGGGACCAAACTTTCCATCTTCGAGATGATGGATTTCAACGCGTCGCTCTTCGAGAAGGTTTACCCTGCAGTCAGCAAGCCTGACACCAAGAGGCTGCTGCCTAAGGGCATGGAGGGTGTGAAGCCGTTCAAGGCAAAGAAGGCGGATCTTGAATATAAGGGACCGAAGGTCGATAAGGTTATCGCCTACCTTCCGGTGTTCCCGGGCACAAACTGCGACTACGATTCGGCGAAAGCTTTCCGCAAGGCGGGAGCCGAGATCCGCACTTCCGTGTTCCGCAACCTTTCGGACAAGGATGTGTTCGAGTCAATCGCCCAGATGAAGAAGAACATCGACGAGTGCCAGATCCTGATGCTCAGCGGTGGCTTCTCCGCCGGTGACGAGCCGGACGGAAGCGGCAAATTCATCGCCAATGTGCTGAACAACAAGGACATCGCGGAGGCGATCGAGGGACTGCTGTCCCGTGGTGGTCTGATTTTAGGAATATGCAATGGTTTCCAGGCACTTGTGAAGTCGGGTCTGCTGCCTTACGGTGAGCTCGGGAAGGTGACCAAAGACTCCCCTACTCTGTTCCGCAATGACATCAACAGGCATATCTCGCAGATGGTGACGACCCGTGTGGCTTCCACAAACTCTCCTTGGCTCAAGGGGATGGCGATCGGGGATGAATATGCTATTCCGGTGAGCCATGGTGAGGGCAAGTTTGTTGTGAGCGAGGAGTTGGCCAGGGAGTTGTTCGCCAACGGTCAAGTGGCGTTCCAGTACGTTGATCCGCTGACGGATGAACCGACTATGGAGTCGCCTTACAATCCGAACGGGTCTTACTATGCGATCGAGGGCATCATCAGCCGTAACGGTCAGATTCTGGGGAAGATGGGTCACAGCGAGAGGTACGAGAGGAACCTGTTGAAGAACATAGAGGCCGACCTCGAGCAGCCACTGTTCGAAAACGCCGTCAGGTATTTTATCGGGTAATAAATGAAGAGGAATATCATTCACGATGGGGTGTCCATCAAGATCTTCGAGACGGACGACCCGCAGAAGGTGATCATACATTTCACGGATGAGATCACGGCGTTCAACAAGATCAAGAAGGCGGTGATCAAGGACAAGGGTGTCTACTGCAACGGAATCTCCTGCGAGATCTCCAGACTGCTGCAGAAGGGAGGTGTGCCTACGCACTTCATCGAGCAGATCTCTGACACTGAGCAGCTTTGCTGGAAATCACAGGTGATCCCGATGGAGGTGATCGTCAGGAATGTGATCGCCGGCTCGATGGCACAGAGACTGGGGCTGGAGGAAGGTATCATCCCGAAGGAGCCGGTCTATGACCTCTGCTACAAGTCGGACATCCTCTGCGACCCGATCATCAACGACTACCACGCCGTCGCCCTCGGCCTCGTGAGCAAGGAAGAACTTGAACGGATATATTCATTGACAAAGCAGGTCAACAGCATCCTGACCCCGGTCTTCAAGGAGATCGGCATCACCCTGGTGGACTTCAAGATAGAGTTTGGCCACCTGTCGGACGGACGGCTCGTGATGAGCGATGACATCACTCCGGACAGCGCCCGCTTCTGGGACATCGCCACCGGCGAGAGACTCGACAAGGACCGTTTCCGCAGGGACAACGGCCACGTCGGCGAAGCCTACAGGACGGTCTACGAGCGTCTGACCGGCAAAAAGATTGACTGACAACTATTTATTATTTCTGAATATGAGACCTTTATTTCTGACAAATACTCTTACTCGAACGAAAGAGCTTTTCAAGCCGATCCAACCGGGACACGTGGGAATGTACGTCTGCGGGCCGACGGTCTATGGAGAGGCTCACCTCGGACACGCCCGTCCGGGAGTAACCTACGATGTGCTTTTCAAACTGCTCAGGCATCTTGGCTACAAGGTCCGCTACGTGCGGAACATCACCGACGTGGGACACCTTGAGCACGACGCCGATGAGGGAGAGGACAAGATCTCCAAGAAGGCAAGGCTGGAACAGCTTGAGCCTATGGAGGTTGTGCAGACCTACACGTTCCGCTACCACGAGGCGATGCGCCTGCTGAACGTGGCGCCGCCATCCATCGAGCCGAGAGCCTCGGGGCACATCATCGAGCAGATCGAGACCGTCAAGAAGATTCTGGACGCAGGCTACGCCTACATCTCCAACGGATCCGTGTACTTTGACGTGGAGAAATACAACAAGGATCACCACTACGGAATCCTTTCCGGGCGCACTCTGGACGACACCCGTGAAGGAACACGCACACTTGACGGACAGAGCGACAAGAAGGCTCCGTACGATTTCGCCCTTTGGAAGAAGGCTGAGCCCGAGCACATCATGCACTGGCCAAGTCCGTGGAGCGAAGGCTTCCCGGGATGGCATCTGGAGTGCTCCGTGATGGGCGAGAAATATCTAGGCAACGAGTTCGACATCCACGGCGGCGGAATGGATCTGATGTTCCCTCACCACGAGTGCGAGATCGCCCAGAATGTGGCCAGCCGCCACACACAAGGCGTGCACTACTGGGTTCACAACAACATGATCACGATCAACGGCCAGAAAATGGGCAAATCCCTGGGCAACTTCATCACCCTGCCGCAGCTGTTCAGCGGACAGCACGAGAAACTCACGCAGGCATATTCCCCGATGACCGTCCGCTTCTTCATCCTCCAGGCGCACTACCGCAGCACGCTGGATTTCAGCAACGAGGCACTGCAGGCTGCCGAGAAGGGTCTGAAGAGGGTGATGCAGGCGGCGAAGGATCTGCGTGCGTTGGCTTCGGCGGCAGGAATCACTGACACGGCCAAGGGCACGGAAGGCGATCCTGTGGACGCGATGCAGTACGGCGAGTTCATCACAGCCATTGCTCCTGACACCTGCCCGGCGACTTCCGAGGAGGTCAAGGGAATATTCAATGCTGTCTATGAGGCGCTTTGCGATGACCTTAACACGCCGATAGCGCTGTCGCACATCTTTGATGCGGTCAGGCTGATCAACTCGGCGAAGGCTGGTGAATTGAAACTCAGCAAGGGCGACATAGAGACTCTGCTTCAGATTTTCGACGACATCGTGTTCGGTGTCCTCGGCCTGAAGGACGAGGCCGCGGCGGAATCCGGCAAGGGTCAGGAGATTGTCTCCGGACTGATGGACATGGTGCTTGAGGAACGCGCCAAGGCCAAGGCAGCGAAGGACTGGGCGGCCAGCGATGCCATCCGTGACCACCTCAAGGCCCTCGGCATCACCGTAAAGGACACCAAGGACGGAGCCGAGTGGAGTATTCAATAAAAACAGACAATATGAAACATAGGTATATTTCCGTCTCGGTGATGTGCTCCAACCTTATGAACCTGGGGCAGGATATCAAGACGTTGGAAGAGAACGGCGCGGACATGCTGCACATCGATGTGATGGACGCTCATTTTGTTCCGAATCTCACATTCGGGCCGGACTTCATCAAGGCTATGCAGGCAGTCACGACAATGCCGGTGGACGTTCACCTTATGGTCGATGATCCGGAGCTCATAATGAGCAAGTTCCCGGTCCGCAAAGGCGACATAGTGTCCCCACACATCGAGGTCAAGAAAGATTACCGCGCGCTGGCAGCCAAGGTTCATGAGGCAGGAGGGCTTTTCGGCCTTGCGGTCAACCCGGAGACCGATGTGGAAGCCATCAAGGAGTATCTTGACGTGCTTGACACGGTCACCCTGATGCTTGTGCACCCAGGAGCCGCAGGTGCTAAGATGGTGGACGGGACCATGGACAAAGTCGCCGGAATGCGCAGATTCCTCGACACCAACGGCCGCGAGGACATCCTCATCAGCGTTGACGGAAGCGTCAGCAATGAAAGGGCCAATCTCATGGCCGGAATGGGAGCCGACATATTCGTAGGCGGCACCGCGGGAATCTATAGAAAAGGGATGGCTCTTTCCGAGACCATCCCTGAAATGCGGGCCGCCATAGATTTCTAGAAGTGGGATATTCGCTGACCTTACTCCACGTTTCGGAATCCGGAATAGTCCGTCTGAAGCGTGGAGCATTTATATTCATTGACCACTCCGCCGCCCGGGATGGTCTGCGTGGCGCGCACCTCCCAGTTCTGAACCTTGGTCGGATCGCCACCCGGAGCCTCTATGTACCAATAGTACTGCGGCGTGCTGCGTGACCATGTCGCCGTCTTGCGTCCCAAGTCATTGTAGAAGAACGAGATGGCGCAGACATCCCCAATTTCGGAAGGAACCTGTTTGAAGTCTCCGACCTTTTTCCCGTCCTGGAAGAGTTCGACTTTCCAGTTGTCCTCGTCGCTGTTCCAGATGGATGCCACGAAGCAGCCCTTGAGTCCGGAGAAACCCGGCGCCTGGGCGCCTTTCGGGCCGATGCCGCCTTCCGTCCATGAATATTCATACTCACCGGAAGGATGACCTTCCGCTCCGCCGTAGATCTGGTTGCCGTCATAGACACGCATCTGGAGATCAGGCGACTCGCCTGTACCTTTCGCCAACCAGTTTTTCATCGTCTTCCCGGAGACTTCGTAAACGCTGTAGCCGTTCGGAGAGCCGGCAAGGTTGAGGTTGCAGCTCCACCAAGCGCCGCAGGCCGCTCCATGAATATGCTCGTAAACGGGAGTGCCTCCCTTCGTGACATAGTCATGATGGATGAAATTCTGCGCGTAATGCGTGTGACCGATCATCACGTGCGCCTCGTGGAAGTCCGTAAGGCAGTCCATTGCTGCGGCCATGTTCTTGATCTTGTCCGGGTTGTCCTTGTCGGCGTTGTGACGGAACTGGATGTGGGCGCAGAAGACAATCATCTTTTCCTCCTTGTCCTTCACAAGGGCAAGGTCTGACTTGAGCCATTCCAGCTGCCGGTCGGAAATGTTGTCGGCATATTTCCAGGTCTTGCCGTTGGTCGTCGTAACAGCCACGTCGTCCATAACCACAAAGTGAACGTCTCCTCTGTTGAACGAGTAGTCCGTGGGGCCGAAGAGGTCGACGTAGGTCTGTGTGGCCGTGTAGTCATCAACGCAGGCCGCGTCATGGTCGTGGTTGCCGACACAGTTGTAGATCGGGAGATAATCCCCAGACTCCAGCGCGAACCCCGAGAGGGCCTTGTGCATCGGCCCCCACTGCACCGTGTTGTCAAACGTCAGGTCGCCGAGGGTGACAGCGTAGGCATTCAAGTACTTTCCCTTGGCCTGTGACTCTGACATGAATCTATTGAGATCCGGAAGCGTCTCAGTCTCGAACCTGTGGACATCAGAGTCCGTCTTGCACTGAGGATCCCCGATCATCACCAGAGTGAAATCCTTCTCGGGAGCGTCAAGCGGCTCCAGCACGAAATCGTTCCTGTTCTGCCGGCTCCTGTCAATCGGGGTCGTGGAATAGAACAGAGGAAGTTTCGTGACTGGATCCAGCGCCGTCTTGTACTCCGCCGGAAGCGTGTAGTACACATTCCTGCACTTCTCGTCCGCCACAAACTGGTAAACCCCGTTCCTGTCCGTCACCGTGAAAGTGTACCCGTCCGTCACCGGCACCCCCGCGATGCCCTTCCCTGTCCGGGAGTTCTTGACCAAACCAAAGAGATTGTTTTTCTTGTCTATGCGAGTGCCGTTCAGTTTCATAGCATCGGCCACATACGCAGACATGAACGTCATCGCCACAATCAAGAATGCAATATTTCTGTATATTCTCATCATCAGTATTCTCGAAGCAAATAGCACTCAAAAAAGAACGGGGAAATCTCCCCGTTCCAAAACACCTATGTATGGATTCTAAAATCCGCTATAGTCCGTCTGCAAATCCGTGCAGGAATAGACATTGACTTCTCCGCTGGTCGGGATTGTCTGCGTGGCGCGCACTTCCCAATTCTTCACCTTGGTCGGATCACCGCCAGGAGCCTCAATGTACCAATAATGCTGAGCAGTCGTTGTGGTCCATGTCGTCGTGTTCTTACCCAAATTGTTGAAATAATATGAGACAACACATATATCAGGAACCTTGGACGGAACTCTCTTCATGTCACCGACTTTCTGACCGTTCTGGAAAAATTCCACTTTCCAGTTCTTGTCATCGTCATTCCATATAGCGGCGACAAAAGATCCTTTCAGATTTGAATTACCCTTGGCGGTAATATTGGCGGTTCCTCCCTTACCACCATCGTACCATGTGTACCGATATTTTCCTGAAGGTGTGCCATCCGTACCACCATAAATCTGGCTGCCGTTATAAACCCGCATTTGATACCCGACTTCATTCTTCGTGCCTTTGGTAACCCAGTTCTTGATGCTGTTCCCTTCGATCTCATAAAGGCTATAGCAATTAGGCGCGCCATTCACATTCATATTGCATGACCACCATGCACCGCAAGCGGCACCATGGACATGCTCGTAAACGGGTGTGCCACCCTTGGTTACATAAGAGGAGTGAATCCAGTTCTGAGGATAATGGGTGTGACCGACCATGATATGAGCCTCGTGGAATTCCGTAAGAAGTTTAAGGATCTCTGCATAATTCTTATCCTTGTTCACAGAGGCGCCGCCACTGTTTGCGCCTCCTCTGAAAGGAATATGGGCGCAGAACAGGATCATCTTGTTCTGTTTGTCTTTCACCAGATCCAAATCAGCCTTCAGCCATTTCAGCTGAGAACTCGTGACTCCAGCATCATAATCCCAGGTCTTGCCGCTTGTAGTAGTGACAAGGACATTGTCCATCACAACAATATGAACATCGCCTCTGTTAAAAGAATAATCCACCGGGCCGAAAAGATCGACATAGTTTTGCGTTGACTCATACCGCGTGTTTGTCGATGCGTCATGGTCATGATTGCCGACCATATTATAGAACGGAATGTAATCAGTGCCGTTGGCCGAGAACTTTGACATGACATTACGCATTGGCTTCCACTGAACGGTGTTGTCAAATGTGATGTCACCCATTGACATGATGTACACATTCTTATACTTACCATTCGCCTGTGAGGTCGAAATGAAATTCCTCATGTCCGGCAATGTCTCCGTACGGAATCTCTCTCTGTCGGAATCAGTTTTACACTGTGGATCCCCAATGGCCAGATAAGTGAAATTCTTCTCAGGAGAATCAAGCGGTTCCAAAACAAAGTCGTTCCGGTTCTGACGGTTGTAGGAAATAGTCGATGTGGAGTAAAACAAAGGCAGTTTGGTCTCTTTGTCCAACGCCACCTTATACTCTGACGGCAATGTATAGTACACATTGCGGCAATACCGGTTCGCCTTGAATTGGTAAACGCCATTGGCATCTGTCGTGGTAAAGGAATACCCGTCCGTGACTGGTACACCAGCGATGCCCTTTCCGGTCTTGGAATCTGTGATCAGTCCGACAAGAGTGTTTGTGGACTCAATCGAGGTGCCATTGATCACCGTCTCCGTTCCGGGAGTCGGCTTCGGATCCGGTTTGTCCGGAGTCGGATCATCGGCCCCATTCTTACCGCAAGCAACAACCCCCAGCATGAGGGCTGTTGCAGACATTAGACCGAATAAACTCTTTTTAAATCGTAATTTATTCATGTTTAATAGTTTAAGATTTTAATCCTCCCAACCATAATTCTGGCCAAGATTAGGATTCTTTGTCAAGGCTGTCGATGGAATAGGACGGACATAATCCCTGTCATTCCACTCAAGCCTGTAATTGTAAATAAGATATCCATGATCGCCCTCAGAGAGAGTCAAGTTCTGGTCTGCGGTTGAGGTACCTGTTTTATAAGCAAACTGAGAAACTTTAGATGCATTGAACTTATACGTTTCACCATTGAACTGGATGCCGTTCTTATACTCATCGGCGGTCACGTAGATACCCATCCAACCACTATTGTCTGTACCACGATCCACAATCAGATTCTGGCAAGCCCAACGGCTGAGATCCGAAGCGCGGAGGTTCTCACAGATCAACTCTGTAACCCTCTCTCTTCTTATCTCCAGCATGGTGTTTGAGAGAGCTGGATCACCATAGTATGACTTCAGCCAGGCATCCTCGACATAACCGGCGGATGCAGGATAAATATTCTTGACACCTGCGCGCTTGCGAAGCTCTCCGACGGTCTCATTCCAGATGGTCTCATCAATCTGACCGAGCTCAGCCTTGGCCTCGGCGTAGTTCAAAAGAACCTCCGCGTAACGCAGGATAGGAATATCATTATCATTCCTTCCTTTAGAATAATTCTCCTCCTTTTCCTGACTCCATTTCCTGAACTGATACCCGCTGAATGTATATGTAAAGTTCAGTTTCTTTGGGACGGATTCCCCTGCTAACGTCGTGTACAAGTGTCCCGGGCCGTGAACAGTGTTGAAAAGACGCCAATCCTTATTGTCAAACTCCTTCGTCACAGACACATCCGGCTTTGCCGGTGTTCCGTCAAGGTTAAGGAACATACGCACAAGGTTCTTGGTAGGGGCGGCCTTCTGATCGTACGTACTTGAGTTCACAACCCAAGTAAGCTCGTTATACACGTTAAGGTCACCACCTTCATATTCCACGGTCCAGATGGCCTCTTTGGACTTGCCGAAATCAGTGCTCCTCCAAATGTTGTCATACAAGGAAGCGACCTCCTTACCATCGGCAACCGAGACAGGTGATCCGGTAACAAGAGAGAACTCCTTGGAATCAATCACAGACTTGGCGGCTGTGGCGGCGGCGTTGAAGAAATCATCAGAAGACTCATACTGTCCTGACCATGCGTTGTTTGTAGCCGGGTTCACCGTATGGTACTTACGGAAAGAGCCCTCATACAGGCAGACTCTTGACATGAATGCCAATGCGACATATTTGTTGATCACGCCACTGTAAGTCTTCAGATCGGCGGACATGTTCTCGCTTGCGAATTTCAAATCCTCCAGAACATTGTGCATTACAAGCTCACGGTCATCCCTGCCGGCGGTAAGGATAGGATCATCAACATTCACGACATGATCAATCCACGGAACATTGCTGAAAGTCTTCACTTTCGAGAAGTAGAAATAGGCTCTCCAGAACCGGGCGACACCAAGATAATGATTGGCGACCTCATCCTTAAAGAGACTTCTGTTCTTTTCAATGCCTTCGATCATCTTGTTGACCCTGCGGATGCCTTTCCAGTCCCCTACAGCCCAACCGGTCTGCTTTACAGAGTTCCAAATGCCGGGACGATAAAAATCCGTCGAGGTCTGGGTGCAGATGAGATCCGTATAATTATCACCCTTGCCGACAGTCTCTCCGCTTGGGCGATATGCCTCAATCAGTCCGTTGGAATATATCTCCAAATCACTTTCTGTCCTGAAGAAATTCTCGGCTGATATTTTATTGACCGGATCAGCTGTGAGAAAATCCTGACATGAAGACAACGCGAGAACAGACGCGGCTCCCAAAAGTAATTTAACTGCTATACTTGATTTCATATTAAAATTCATTAGAGTTTATCTTCCTTCAAATTAGAAAGTAATGTTCAGACCGAAGGTGTATGTCTTGAGCATAGGATAGGTATATCCCTGTCCGACGCCGCTAAGACCTCCAACATTGTTACCGAAGTCAGAATCTCCGAAGCCAAGGGTCTCAGGGTCAAACATCTTGGTGTGCTTGTAAATCGGAGAGAATGTCAGCAGATTCTCACCGGAGAAGTAAACCTTAAGCTTCTCGACGCGGATCTTCTTGGTAAGCTTGCTTGGGAAAGTATAGTCCACAGTGAGGTTCTTAAGTCTTACATAAGCGGCATTCTGCATGTAGTAGTCATTCTCGAACGTAAGAGGGCCGTCATTTCTGTTCGCGGCGTATGCCACCTGACGTGTGAAGTAAGGCTTGCTTGCGGCGTTGGTGACCACCCAGTTGGAAGTAGAGTAATCAACTTCCACAGCGTCCTGAGTATGAATCTTCGGCAGATAGCCATAAGGACGGTTGTACATTCCCCAGAAGAATCCGGACTCGCAGCTTGGATACCAGTCACGCTTGCCTACGCCTTGCAGGAAGACACTGACGCCGATTCCGTTCCAGTTGGCGCCAAGGTTGATACCAAAATAATAGCGTGGGCTCTGGTTGCCGATGCGCTCAAGGTCGCCATGGTCATCAAGAGTACCTTTGCCGTAGTCAATCTTTCCGTCACCGTTGATGTCTATGAATTTAAGGTCTCCGGCATACGCCCTGAAGTTGGATCCGTTCTTGTGGAATTTATCGGTCGCCCAGTTGTTGGCCTCCTCATTGCTGAGGAAGTACCCGTCGGTCCTGAATCCCCAGATCTCACCAAGTTCCTTACCCTCATAGTAGTTGAGGATGTCACCGTTGATGTTATAGTACTTCTTCACCCAAGTGCGTGAATCCCAGACACTGGCCTTGATGTTATAATTGAAATCCTTACCGGCGAGTTTGAACGAGTCTCTCCAGCCGATCGTGGCTTCCCAACCCTTTGTCTGGATAGCGCCGTAGTTCCCCTTAGGGGTGGAATCACCAAGCACCTCAGGAAGATCCGGACCCTGAATGAACATATCCTTGACATCACGCACATAGTAGTCAGCCGAGATCGAGAGACGGCTCTTCAGGAAATCAGCGTCAAGTCCCACGTCATAAGTGGTGACAGTCTCCCAGGTAAGGTTGTCAGGAATGATCGCGGCGGCCGTTGTGTAAGGAACTTTCTCCCCGTTGATGAGTTTTGTGGATTTTGACACACCCATAAGCTCCAGGAATGAGTAAGGGTCGATGGTCGCGTTACCGAGGGAACCCACATTGGCGCGGAGTTTAAAGTTGTTCATCCAAGACTTGGCCCACTTCATCCAAGGCTCCTCGGACAGTCTCCAACCTACGGACGCTGAAGGAAAGAAACCCCATTGTGAATATGAAGGGAACAATGAGGAACCATCGTAACGTGCGGCCACCTCGACTATATACCTGTTGAGAAGAGTGTAGTTCACACGCCCGAAGAAACCGACCATGCTCTTGTCGTGACCACGATCCTCCACACCATACTCGTCAGACGCCATAAGTTCAAATGAAGGGATGGAAGGATACAGAAGGTCTTTTCTGGTAAGATAAAAACGGCGATAGTTCGTCTTCTCAAGATTCCATCCAGCCACGATATTCAAATCATGGTTGTCACCAAGTTTCGGAGTGTATGTCCCGACGATGTTTGAGGAGATGTAATCAGTGTTGAAACGCCAGTCTGACTTATATGAGGAGTTATTGTAAGTCTCCAAAGCACCTGGGGCACTATAACCACTCTGGATGCAAGAGACTCTTGCCTGAGTGGAACGGATGGCTTTGTAAGTAAAGTCGCCTGTGAATTTCAGGACGTTCTTGATCGGCTCGAAATCAAGAGTGGTGGATGTGATAATATCCAGTTTGTTATTTTCCTGATAAGTATTACCGTCTTCAAACGCACCGTACATACAAGAAGCGCCATAGAACGTAAGCGTACCGTCTTCATTAAATGCCGGATAGATTGGCTGTCCTCTATGCTCGAACTGGCGGAGAAGCGGCTGTGAACCACCTGACACCATCGGCTGGTGATATTTACGCTTGAACACCGAGGTGTTATTGGTCAATTTCAACCAATCAGTAATCTTTATGGAACCCTTGGCGCGAAGATTGAACTGGTTGAAGTCCTCATTGCCAAGCTTATAGATACCGTCCTGTCCATAATAACGCCCACTGATGGCATAGCTAACCTTCTCTGACGCGCCATTGATGCTGAGGTTATGGTTCTGTGTCATGTTCATGTCCTTGTAGAACATGTCAAGCCAGTTGGTGCTTCCATAGTAAGCATAGTTGCCGCCGAAACCGACATCCTTTCCGTCACCATAAATCTTACCGTAATTCTCATAGGTAGGATCAGTTTTACGACGACGGAACTCCTCATGATAAGCCTCAGAATAGGTATTGGACCTGTTATTGACATTACCAGGCAAAGAACCGGAGGAAGTCGGAGTGCGTTTGTCGTTCCTGAAGAACTCAACAAAGGTATCAAGCCACTGAAGGCCATCTGTGACAAGCTCGTCCTCCCACATGATGTTTCTTCTGTTCAATGAGACAGAGCCGTTGTAGTTCACGGAAATCTTGTCGGTCTTCGGAGCCTTGGTTGTCACGAGGATGACACCGAAAGCACCTCTGGCACCGTATACGGCAGCGGAGGCAGCATCCTTAAGGACAGCGACAGTTTCGATGTCCTCTGGATTCACTGTAGTGAGGTCTCCCTCGACTCCGTCGATGAGGACAAGGGCGCTGCTGCCCTGGCCGATCGAGTGCTTCTGGTTGCCTGCGCCACCACCGACCTTTTTTCTGGACTGATATGAAGTGCCATTGCCACGGATGGTGATAGACCCTTGATGGGTAGGCTTACCGTCAGCCTGAACGATGTTCAACCCCGGGATCTGTCCCTGAAGAGACCTTGTCACATTGGAGTTGGTCCTGCCTTCAAGTTCCTCACCCGACAGGTTCTCGACGGCTCCCACCAACTGAGTCTTCTTGAGAGTACCATAACCGACCACAACAGTCGCGTCAAGCATCTGGGTGTCTTCCTGAAGAAGGATGTCCAATTTTGTTCTCTTGCTGACATTAACCTCTACAGTCTTATAACCGAAAAGCTGGCATACAAGGACAGCGTTGGCGTCAGCCTTGAGGGTGTACGCTCCGTTCGCATCAGTCGATGTACCCACAGATGTGCCCTTAACCATTACAACCGCCCCCGGAACAGGCTCATTGGTAGCGGCCTCTTTGACAAAACCTGATACAGTGAGTTTCTGAGCAAACACTTCAGATGGCACCAGAAACAAAAGAATCGCCATAACGGTCGTCATCAAACCTTTCGTAAGCAATAACAATTGTCTACTCTTCCCCTTTTCGGGAGAAGAACTGGTTATTATGTGATTCATTTCAATCGTAATAAATTTTCAATAAAAATAATTACCAGAACCTATAGCAAGGTTCAAGATTCTGCGGCAAACTGAAATCCTTGGTTATTATTTCTAATGGTTTACAAGGTTATTATGGTTCTTTATCCTCGCATCAATGTTTTTAAATAATGAATATTTAGTACTATTAAACTTCAATGATTTTGTTAAAGCGCCCCCTTTAGCAAAAAAACTATTTGTATTTCACAAACGTGGCCTTTTCGTCCAAAAATTTCTTCACCTCGATGGCCCTGTCGCAGCACAGATACTCCGCACCGAGATACACGCCCAGCATGATGTCCTCAGGAGTCCTTGAAGGCCAAAGGGAAACGGCCAGACCGGCTTCCTTTGCCTTTTTCACCATGGAGCGCGTAGTACCATTCATGTTGCACCCGATCCGCTTGATTCCCATAGCCTCCGCCATCTGGATGGTCTCATCACAAACCGGCTTGCTGAAAATCATGAGCATGTCAGCGTCCGGATGAAGTTTTCTCATCATATTCAAGGCATCTCTGCTGCTGGACGTGAACAGATAAGTGGAATGCTCCGGCTTCTTGGACATGACCGCCTTGTAGAGTTTGTCGCAATACTCGCGAAGGCGATCCTCCGGATAACTTGATGTCGGACTGACCTTCATTTCAAACTCAACGTAGAGGCCATCCTTGTCCGAAAGGAAGCCCACAAGCTCATCAAGGAAAAGAATCTTGTTGCCCTGGAATGTTGTCAACTTGCGGATCTCATCAGATGTCATCGACTCGACCGCACCGGTGCACGGAGTCAATCTGGCGAACGTCTCATCGTGGTTCACAACAAGCTGTCCGTCCTTGCTCATTCTGATGTCGGTCTCAAAGCCCCTTATTCCTTGTTCATAGCAAGCCTTGAATGCCGGGAGCGTGTTCTCATCATACTCGAAACGGCTGGCGCGATGAGCGAAAAACTGTACGGCCTGAGACTGTGCGGACATATCCATCGTCCACACAGACAGCACAATAACAAATAAAAACCTTAATACCTTCCTCATAACTTGACATACATAAGTTCGCATATACCATGATACCCTACCGGGTAACCTTCCACAGCGAATTTCAGACTTACGACTAAAAACGATTGAAAGGATTCACAAAAATACAAAAAAAATCAGTCTCCGCCTTGCATTTTTCATTTAACTTGAATATTTTTGTCTCGGCAAACTGAAATAAAGTTCACTTTCGAGTGACATCTTACATCTTTCTGATGGTTGTTAAGGGTGCTTAAGAAGCATAGCCTTAATTTTAGTATTTACAGTTTCCAACTAACAATCACTAAAGAAAATATGAAATCCATTAAAGCCCTCGCGGCCGTAGCCTTGGCATCTTCTCTTTTTATAGGATGTGAAGAAGAAGAGCACTTTGGCATAGACTCATCCAAACCGGCACCGAAGGAATTCACTTATGATGAAGACAATTCATCGGAAACATCCATTTCAGTCTACTGGGACGACGCCAGCATGATTGAGGCTGGAGCGACCAGCGCGACCGTCCAGCTTACCACTGAACTCAACAACGGCGACAATTACAACAACAGCGTCACCCACACCATCGTTTACAGCGACGAAAAGGTAAAGGTCAAAAACGCCACGACTTTCACAGGCCTGAAAAAGTTCAGCCAGTATTATATCAGAATCAGAGCCAACTATCCAAGATCCGTATTCTCTGACTGGGTATATATCGCTCAAGACAACGAGCCTGTCCAACTTGTTCTCGGCTACGGGTTCGTAAAGCCTGATTTTGTCGGCATTCCTAATCTTGCGGCGACTCCGCTTGCTGACGCCATTACTTTGAAATGGGACCCTTGCGTGAACGCTGTCAAATATGTCGTGGAATACAAACTCGCTTCCGCTTCTGACTGGACAACAATAGAGACAGAGGAGACAGCGCTTAAGATTTCAGACCTTACAGACAAGACAAAGTATAACGTGAGAGCCAAGTCTCTCAATAAGGACGGCAAGGAATCCGAATATTCCGAGACTCTTGACATCACCACACTTGAAAAGGCTGCATTCCCTAAGGACATAGCGACAGCCGATGAGTTCGTCAAACTCTTTAACGGAAAGGAACTAACCACAGCTGATGCCACGAGTGTTGTCAACCTGACCGCAGACATCGACCTTACGGGGAAGACAATCCCGACTTGCGCGACATTCCCTGGAATCTTCAACGGTAACAACCACAGCATCAAGAACTGGAAGGGAACCGCTCCTTTGTTCACTGAAGTCGGCACCGTCAAGGATCTTGTCATTGACGCGTCATGCTCGTTCGTTCCGACGGCTTCCGAATTCGGAATCATTGCCATAAGGAACAAGGGTGAGCTCACCAACGTGACAAACAAGGCGAACATCACAATGAGCGCCGACGCCTTTGACGACGCCGTCATCTGTGGAGCCCTTGTCGCTGAAGGTCTGGCCGACATCACCGATTGCCACAACACCGGCAACATCACAGTGACAGCTCAGACATCAATGAAGGGTGCGGCCGTCGCCGGCATCGCCGGATATCTCAAGGCGACAATGAAAGACTGCTCAAACGAAGGGACGATAAGTGCCTCATGCGCCTTTGTCAACGGCGCTTCGACTATTGTCGATGTGAAGAACTGCGCACCTTCAGTAGGCGGTCTTGTCGCTTACGGCGGCAATGATGAAAACGGACAGTTCGCTGTGACGAATTGCGTGAACAAAGGCAAGGTATCTCTTGTGAACACATCTATTGACTCAGTAACGGGAAACGTGAAGAGACAGGATGTCGGAGGTATTGCCGGAGCGTCCAACGGTGACATCACTAATTGTCACAACTACGGCGAGGTTTACGCGAAACTTGCTTCCAGCAATGGTTCTGCCATGTCCGGAAATGAGGCGATTGTTCTAGCAGGTGGCATCACAGGAGGAGATTACTTCGCCGTGGGACAGATCAAGTCGAACATCACGGGCTGTACCAACGAAGGTCCGATCAACGTGTTCTCTGATGCGTCAAAGTCCAATTCAGCAGTAGGCGGAATCGTGGGCTGGCCAGGAAAAGAGGCTAAGCAAAGCACATGCACGAAAGACTGTGTCAACAAGGGTGACATTACCATTAGCGGAACTGTTAAGGTTCGCGCAGGTGGAGTTCAGGGAGGTACCGGCAACATGGACAACTGTACAAACGAAGGTGAGATCATCTTCGAATCCGGCGACAAGGCCAGCGTTATCGGCAGCCTCTGCGGTTTCCACTCTCAAGGCAACACCATAGAGACCTGCAAGGCTTTCGGAAAAGTGACCGCCATGGCAACTGTTGATGGCATCGGAGGCCTTATCGGAAACATCGGAAACGCCGCTCACAACACAGGAAACGGTTGTGTCGTGGATTGCGTGATTTCCGGCGGAGCCGAGGCCACAAGAGGTCTTGTGATTGGTAAATTCAACGGTAAGACGAAGAACATCACTCTTGGAGAGACCAGCCCGATCAAAGTATCCGGATCTGTTGAAGGGACCAAGATTGACGCCGGCAACTTCGCTAATTTTGTACATGGAACCACAAACTACACAGAGGGTGTACATGTAATCAACGCTGTCTTCGGCAAATAATCCGAACACGCTGATATTCACAAGGGGGATGGCCAACTCTGGTCATTCCCTTTTCTTTTTGCCATCAACACTGGTTGTGGTGTCCGCCTACCGTGCGTAAGCATTCGATAAAGTACGACCGCAGTTTGATTAAGTGGCATATAACTTTGCACCACTAATACTAACTGACATGCTTACACGCGAACAAATCGAAGAGATCCAGGGCGAGGTCCGGGAGAAAGGGACAGCAATCAAGGCCCTGTTGAAAGAGAAAGGCATTCCAGAGCACCAGTACTTCTGGTGGAAGCGGAAGTACGCCAGGGCAGAGGTTCCGGATGGGTTCCTGCCCATAGCTGGTGGCGGCCTGTGGACACCATTCAGGGAATAATCGATGATCCAAGACGCCGGCTGCATCGTCGCCTGCGACTATGTTCAAGTGGACGGTGCTCACGCCGGAAGATTCCTGGCCAATCCACAGGAGGAGATTAATCGGATATACAAGTAAGTTCGGGTTAATAAGCGTGAAGCATTTGCCGGATGCGAACATTCTATTAAACTTTTTTCATTTTTCTCTTGACTCGTACCCTACGGCATATATTATCTTTGCCGGCGAATAACAAAAGTGCACGAATTGTTATGGGTAAAAACAAGTTGAAAATCGGGGAGTTTTCCCGCCTGGGCAGAGTGACCGTGAGGGCTCTGAGGCATTACGAGGAGATTGACCTGCTTACTCCTGAGATTGTGGACCGGGATACCGGGTATCGCTATTATTCCGTAGGTCAGTTGCAGAAAATCTTCAGCATCACCCAGCTCAAAAGTATGGGTTATTCGCTGGAGGAAATCCGGGACCTGTGGGATGATGACCAGCATTTCCCTACGGTGGAATCGCTGGAGGAAAAGATCCGCAAGTGTGAGGATGAGCTGGCGGTGCTCAAGGAGCGGAAACGGATGCTCAAGGCGGTGGTGGCTTCCCAAAAGAAGTTGCACAAAATGGAAAAAGTTTACTTTGAATCACTTCCGGCCATCACCGTGGCCAGCCATCGTACCATCATCCCTTCTTTCGAGGACCTCGGCCGCCTCTGCTGCGAGGTAATCGGCCCCGAAATGGCCCGTCTGGGCTGTGAGTGCCCGGGACCCGGCTATTGCTACACCATCGAACACGGCGGATACAAGCCGCAGGACATCGACATCGAGTATTGCGAGAAGGTCACGAAAAAGGGTACCGACTCCGCTCTTATCAAGTTCAAGGACATCCCGGTCGTGCCGCTGGCGGCTTGCCTGAAAGTCTTCGGCCCGTATGACAAACTGTACGACAACTACGTCGAACTTTTCGCCTATCTGGAGAAAGAGGGCTACAAGATTGTTGCTGCTCCCCGCGCCGTTTACATTGACGGTATCTGGAATCAAGAGGATGCCGACAAGTGGCTCACCATCATCCAGGCGCCTGTAGAAAAGGCATAATGAAAAGACACGTCCTTGTGGAATTCCCCGCAGGGGCGTATCTTTGTGTCGACAAATCGAGATTTAACGTTACAATGCTTAGATATAGTAGAGTTCTTCTTTTTCTCATCATAGCCGCTTTATCCAGCTGCAATCAGTATAATCGCATCTTAGAAGATGTGTACGATAATGACCAGGCTGCACGTGAGTGGACAAAAGGGATGTCTTCACTATCAGCTGACGAGATTGTGGAGCATACAACAGAGATGGGACGGGTGGATTCATTGAATCAAGCGACTGTATTCGGCATTCTGGACAAGGAGGGTTGGCCTTACCATCTATCCGAAAAGGCCAATAGGGCCATCTGGATTGTTATTGACCATTCCGACCTTGCCTATCGGAGCAAGTATCTTGGTCTTGTGAAGGAAAAAGCCGAAGAGGGCGTTTTGGATAAAACGGACTATGCCATTCTGAATGACAGAGTTCGTATGGAAGAGGGCAAGCCACAGATTTATGGCACCCAGATTAAGATGGCAGCAACGATTGTAGATGATGATATTGCCATGCAGTTATGTCTCTGGCCGGTGGAAAATCCCGCTGCTCTTGACAGCCTGAGAAGCACCGTGGGATTATCTCCCATCAAAGAATACCTGAAGACCAGCAGCGAGTCTATAGGTCAAGAGATTGTTTGGGACAAGGAGAAAACTGTGGCTGACTTTGATTAGCCACTAAACTCGGACTTATCGGTGTAAAACGACATTGACTCTCCCGGCAACCAATCTGGGAGAGTTTTTTATTGAGCAATCTGCATACTTCTCCAGAAGCGGCAGTGCCTGTCCTGCCGCTTCGGAGAGTTCTTTCAAGGATGTCAGTAACGGATGCATCATCGTCTAATACAGGAAACCGAACAGCCAAAGCGGAATCCGGCAACCGGAGCCGACCTCGGTATCGTCAACTGCAAGGTAGCTGTCCGGGACATCCGCAATCTGTTCGAAGGTCTTTCCCTTGCCGCCCACCTCAAAGAGGTGCTTGTCGTCGATGAGGAAGTCTCCCTGCTTGGGGTAACGGACGTCGTGCAGGACGCGCAGCTGGCTGATGAAGAATGTCTCCCTCTCGTTTCCCTTGTCCACTTTCGGACACAGAACGTGCATCAGGTTGGGATTGCCGAGGAATATCTTGTCAGGCTTGGTAAGGGACTTGTAATTCTTGGTCTTGGCTGTGAGCAGAGCGAGGACCTGGGCTTTGTCGAGAGCGTAGAGCATCTTGAGCCCGGATTCGTTGTCCGTGGAGAGTTGCCGCCAGAGTTCCGACATGTTGGGCTCGAAGGGGACGTGCTCGCTGATGATCATCAGGAGTTTCTTCACCTTCTGCAGCGTCTCATAGGTTACATTCTCCACGGCGGGAAGGTCGGAATCAATGACGACAGTGATGGTCTCACGCAGCCGGGAAGGAAAATCCTCCAGGGATTCACGGTAGAAGGGGTAGTAGCCGTGGGCAAGGTACGCTTCGAAGAGCGGAGCCACTTTGATGCTTCCGACGATTTCCATCGCTTTTTTTACGTGGTGCGTCAAGACATCATCCAGCGGAATCGCGTCGGTCTTGAAGATGCCTTCCAAATCAAGATATTCGCGGAATGAGAGACCGTACAAGGTGTATGGAGTCTGACGACGGGACATATCCACGGTTGCATTGTCGAGGACCAGCAGGGAACTGCTGGTATAGACGATGCTCATATCGGGGTAGTCATCGTAGATGTTTTTCAGTGCCTGGGACCACCCTTCGTAACGATGAACTTCGTCCAGATAGAGCCGGGAAATGCCGTGCCGGTCCGCCCAGTCGACGAGATCCATCAGACTGTGTGTGGCAAACCACAGATTGTCCAGCGAGGCATAGAGAGTCTGGTCGATGTCCTCATAGTTCTCCAGGATATGCTGAAGGAGCATGGTGGTCTTTCCAACGCCCCTGGCGCCCTTGATGCTGATGATACGCGCTTTCCAATTGATCTGGCTGTATAGATAACGCTTGAAGCGCAGGTCAACCTTTGCGATTTTGCGGTGATAGCTGTCGTATAGTGGCTGAAGTTCTGCTTGTTCCATGACAATAACCGTTTTGTTTACTGGGCAAAGATAGCGATTTCATATTTCAAACCATAAGAATTTTGAAAAATTTATGGTTGCAACCGAAATGGATGTGTCTGAAGTGGCTGTTTTAGTCTAGCAGGGTGATCATCTCCTTGATCATATCGTCGTCGATATCGCGATAGTGGGCAAATCTTGGGTTTGTCGCTCTGAAATCATATTGATTTAAAGGTAGTTACAAGCGAATTTTGTTTTCATTTCTTTTCAGGGCTTTTCGTTTCTTATTTCCCCATGTACTACGCTTAATCATCTGAGAGTCAATATAAAGCATTTTCTTGGGCCAATTTTGGGCGTCGAAGTCGCACAAAAACGCGCACCATTTCCGGCGGTCGTCACCAGAACGGAGATGGGCACCTTGTCAGATTGGCAACCAACAAGGGACCGGTAGCTATTACATCAAATGATCATCTTTATTGAAGTACGTGTGAGAAGTTCTGGCTTATTCATCTTTAGAAAAGTCTACCGCAAAGGTTTGCTCCGTTTTTCTTCCTGACTTTGGCGAAGATTCACCCAATTTGAGTTTCGATATATTGCCAAAAAGCGGCAGTAGCGACCGATGCTCCGGGGTTAGGAACAGAGTCCTGGTCCGAACATGGTCAGTCCATGGTATCTTCACCTCAAGGTGATAAGCGTCGTGGCTATATCCAGCACCTTATCCACGCTGAGGTCGAGACCGGCTTTCTTGATGACCCTTTCAAGCTCTTTGTGCACCTTGTAGGCGACAAAGCAGATACAGATATGTGCCTCGATGCGTTTTTCGGAGAACTGGAGCGGAAGGAAAATCAAACAGTAACGAATTAAGTCTAAGGTCTTCTTTCGTTGTCATTGGGGTATAAGAGGGTCTTTGATTAGAGATCATTTTCCGGCCTTTTTAGACAAAGAAAAGCGCCGCGCGGTGAAGGGATATGTATGGAGTGTGGTGAACGTGATGACGGGAGACAGGTTCTTCTTCTATGAACATGGCTCCAGGAGCGCCCGCGTGGCCATGGGTCTGCTGAAGGACTGCGCCGGATCCCGGAATACGAACAGGCAGGGAAAGACTACGCAGACCTTCTTCCCGCAAACTGGCGCGCCTTGTCCGCAAAGTAACTCGAACCAATATCACACTCCCATAAAAAGACTGCAACCGGCATCACACTGATGCAAGTTGCAGCCAAACTTTATCGACGCACGTACTTCCTCGAATGCTTACATTACTATGCCCCGACTAGCAAAAGGCGGGTGGCTAAAAGTCACCTTTTAGCCACCCGCCCTCGCGGATATATTCAAGAAGATTACTTGATCACTACTTCCTTGACCTCCCAGGTAGGAGCAGCTGTCTTTGAGCCGACATACTTAAAGGCTAACTGGAACTTTGTTCCAAGATAATCCTTAAGATCAATGTCACCGGACTCCACAAAATTCCAATCTTTGCCTTTCGGATAAGTGTAACCGGTCAATTCTTTCCACTCACTGCCATAAGACTTGGCCCAAACGGAGATATGGTCTTCTGGCTTGTCCTTGTTCACAAAATTAAGGGCATGCTTGAAGGACAGTTTTGCACTCTTTCCTGCCAGATCGATTATCGGAGAAACCAACCAAGACTCGGACTCGAGATTGGTCTTGTTCACGAAAGACGACGCCTTCATGCAACCGTATTTGGTGTCTTCTGACCAAACATAGGTACTTCCTGTCGGCACAAGAACATTCTCGATCGTGAATGAGCCCTTACCATTCTTGAAAGACTCCTCAAAAGGCAAGGTGAAGAGAAGAAGTCCGGAATCCTGATTGATGGTAAACGTACCGTCAGAAGAATCCTTACCCTTGTAGGAAGCGAGTTTGACCTCGCACTTGCGGGCGTCATCGCTGTTAGGAGCGACAGTGAACTTAACAACAGCCGTGTCCGCAGGAGAAGGCTCTATCTTAGTAGGAACGCCCTTCACGTAGCTCATGCCGACATACTTCACCCAATCGCAATCCTCAGGAACAGAAGGGAAGACACCGTTGCCCTTGTAGGCCACCTTGACAGACACCTCTCCTCCATCCTTGGAAACGGTAGCGGAAGGGTTGACAATCTTGATAAGGGACTTCTTGATGCTGATCACAGTCACTTTCACAAGCTGAGGGCTGCCCTTGTAGGAGCCGACTGGTCCCTCGACGGTGACAACGTCACCAAGCTCGATACCGAGGCTTGCGAAGTTCTTCTCAGCACCCTTCTTGTCAAGAGTACCGTAGATGTAGACCGAACCAGTCTTGTCGGTGAGATACCAGTTGCCGTAGAGTGTGTTCTCGATGGCTGTGCAGACACCGCTCACCCTTACGTTCTTTCCTTCAGGACTCTCGTTGGCTTCCTTGCAGGAAACAGTCACGGCAGTCATGGAACCCTGACGGACTCTGACGAACTGAGAGTTATTGCCGACCTTTATCTTAAGCTCAAGCTCACGACCGCCCTGAAAGGCTGCGGCTGAGAAGGTGACCTTAGACTCGCCAGCGGCGCCGGACATCTTGTCGGCGGAAAGCCAGGACGGAGTCTGAGATTTGATAGTGTTGTCCTTATTCCTCTTGATGACATCAGGCCAGTTGTCATCCGTGACGAATTCCCAGGTGTCTGTGGCATCAATGGTCAACACCGCTGTACCACCGGCGTTCGGGATCGAAAGGTAGGAATCCGCCAGGCTGATGTTGTCCAGCCTTCCAAGCTCCTCATCGTTGCAGCCAACAAAGAGGACGGAAGCGAAAATGGCTGAGAATAAATATTTGAGTTTCATAATTATCTCAATAAATAATATTAGTTAAACATGTACTTTATTCCCACCGAAGCGTACCAGCACTGGCCAATCGCCGTGTTAGGAACGAATGTCTTCACATCCGAAGTAACGGTCTTCGGAGTCGAGAACACCGGATAACCCTCTGAGTCAGTCGCATCGTACTTGAGGATACGGCCAGAATTGAGGTCTGGATTCATATACTTGCTGACACCCCAGCTGGAGTTGAAGAGGTTAAGGATGTTCTTCACATCAAGGCTGAGCTGAAGAGTGTTGACGCTCTTGCCGACATTGATCTTGAAATCGTGCTTGTAGCTGAAGTCAACCCTGTGGACCCAAGGAGAGTAGACGCTGTAGGCCTCGGCATACTCACCCTGATGCTTGCTCAGGTACTTGTCACCGTGAACATAGTCCATGAAGCGGTCGCGGTCGCTATCGGAAGTGAAGCGGAACTGCTTGTCAGCCACCTGCTTGTCTGTAGGAATATAAAGGGCATCGTAGCTGTAGCCGTCGCCGTTCATGTCATTGGCGAGCATGTAAGAGTAGTTGTAACCTCCCCTCCAAGTCTCGTAGATCAAGCTGAAGTGGTTGCCGCTCTTGTCGTGATGCGTAGCGGATGCCACGAAACGATCCGGAGTGACGTACTGGGAGTTGTGGAGCTGGATGTTGTTTGGACCTGCGATCGTCGGAACGTAGGTGAACGCGGACTCGGCGTTTGAACCCGGCATACCGGTGATTTCCTTGGAACCCACGCGGGTGTAGGCCGCCATGAAGCTGAGACCCTCGACAGGACGCATATTCACAGTCACGTTGGCCGAATAGCCATAGCCCTTGCTGGTGTTCTCAAGCACGAAAGCCTTGGTGGCGTTTCTGAAGTTGGAAGGGAAAACAGGACGGTTGTCCGCGCCATTCCATCTTGCGAAGCCTTCGGCAGGAAGCATGCTCCAGTCTGACATCATCACGCCATTGATGGTCTTGTTGAATATTCCTTCAACAGTGACGGTGAACGGGAATGAGACAGGAAGCTGGTAGTCAACAGCGAGTGATGTCTTCCAAACCTGAGGCATCTTGAACTTGGAGTCAACCGCAGAGATTGAGGAAGGAACGGTACCATCCTCAGGAGTGATTGTCTTAGGATAGCCAAGGGTGTAGAGTTTGTCGAGCAGAGCCTGTGTGGTGGCCTTGCCGTTGGCGTCAGTTACAAGTCCGCCCTTGAAGGTGTCCATGGTGAAGCCCTTCTTCTCGGCGTTCTTGGCGTTGATCTGAGCCTGGTACTGAACCATACCGGAGTTGGTAGGCATGTTCGTGAAGAACACGAGAGGGAGACGGCCTACGAAGAGACCGGTACCTCCGCGGAGAGTGAGGCTCTTGTCATTGAGAACGTCCCACTTGAAGCCGACACGCGGGGAAACCGAGATTCCGGCAGAAGGCCACTTACCTGTGTCGATGTGACGAACATCGTTGTTGCTGTCATAGTAGTCGAGATCAAGGATGGCTTTGTTGGTCATCAGGTCGCTGTTGTTGAAGAACAGACCGTCGAAACGAACACCGTAGGTCAATTTGAAGTTCTCGGTAGGATTCCAGTCATCCTGAGCGTAAAGACCCAGCTTGCTGAACTGAACGCGGGCGGCAGGATTCTTCTCACCGTCATAACCGTAAGTGAGGCAGACAACCTCAGGAGCGGCTCCATTGACGAAATCATCAACGCTTGAATAACGATAGTAACCCGTACCGTTTCTCATGTAGGCGTTGTCCGCCATCTGATATTCATAGCTGAGACCAGCGGTGACCTTGTGGCTGCCTACATAATAAGTGATGTCATCCTTGATGTTGGCGATCGTGTTGTGAACAGCGTTGTTCCAAGTAAAGAGCTCATAGCCAAGGGACATGTACTGGGTGTTGTTACCGGTACCGTCCTGGATGTCGATGAACGGGAACTCGCTTGAATTGGATCCACGCACGTCATCAAGTTTCGAGAATGTGGCGAGGAACTGGTTGGAGAGATTGTCGCCAAGACGGCTGTTAAGGTCGACAGACACAGAATGAACAAGGTTGTTCATTGAGTACATCGAGTTGGCGAACGACATGGAATAGAGCGATGTACGTCCGAAGGCCGAACGTGTGCCACCGTCCATTGAAGATGCGTTAGGAGCCATCCATGATGTATTGTTGGTGTAGTTGTAGCGGACAGCGAGGTGGTTCGCGTCATTGATGTTCCAGTCGAGACGGGCAAGAATCTTGGTGTTGCTCTCGTCAGAAGGGAAATCAGTGAAAGAGCCGGTGTCGTAGCCATACTTGTCCTTCACATGGGAGGAAACTTTCTCCATGTCGGCAACTGACGCATAGGAAAGGTACTTGGTAGACTCTCCCACACCATTTTCGGAAGCCCTCCAACGGACAGCGACAGATGGTGTCTGTGAATATTCAGCATTGACGAAGAAGAAGAGCTTGTTCTTGATGATCGGGCCACCGAAAGTGAAGCCGTAAGTGGTGTTGCGGTCCTTGTCGCGGGCACCGGCGATCTCGGTTCCGTCAACAGTGTTGCCACGCATGTTCTCGTTGCGGTGATAAACATAGGCGGATCCCTTGAAGGTGTTGGTACCGGACTTGGTGATGGCGTTCACGCCACCTCCGATGAAGTCGGTCTGACGGACATCATAAGGAGAGATGACAACCTGGAGTTCTTCAATCGCATCAATAGAGATAGGAGAACCGCCTCCAGGAAGCTTCTCGTTAAGGCCGAAGTTGTTGTTGAAGTTCGCGCCGTCAACGGTGAAGTTGGCAGTACGTCCGTCAGTTCCGGCGAAGCTCATTCCGTTTCCACCGTAAGGGGAAAGTCTGGTCACGTCGGTGATGCTCCTGCTTACGGTAGGCAGAGCGGTAATCTGGGCGTTGTTGATGTTGGTGGCGGCACCGGTCTTCTCTACCGCGAACTTGGAGTTGGCGGTGGAGACAACAACAGCCTCGGAAAGCATCTGGGTGTCATCATTCAGCTTGGCGTTGAGGTTGTAGGCCTCGGCGAGCTGGAGGGTGACATCCGTGAAGGTCACGGCCTGATAGCCAAGGCAGCTGACCTCAACCTTGTAAGGGCCACCTGAACGCATACCGTTGATCGCATAACGACCTTCGGCGTTGACAACAGCATAATACTGTGTACCCGATGGGATGTGAACCGCGACCACGGCGGCTCCAGGAACAGCGGCTCCATTGGCGTCAGTCACCTTACCGTTCAAAGAGGACGTGGTCACCTGCGCGAATGCCGTGATTCCGACAAGGACTGCAACCAATGCGGCAAATCCTTTTTTGAGTAATTGAACCATAGATTTGTTAATAAATAAAGTATTGAATTAATCTTTTTCAGTCCAAACCATTCAACTTGCGAAATTAACACTTTTTCTTCGGTTCAGAAAATTTAATTCAGTTACAAATCAATTACAGTTGATAATTGTTATGATTTAATCAAAAAATGCTGATTTAGTAATATTACTGGCCGACCGATGCAGACCGGCATTGTTCAAACCTTGCCTCTGCCCTTTGCCCAAACTTTGAGAAGCTTTTGGATATTCCCGAAAAAGTAGTACCTTTGCACACGGAATGTGGAGAGATTTGCCTGCTTGCAACCACACTAAAAAATGCTAAAATATTTCATATTGTGTTTTTGGTGTCGCTCCACGTATTCCGCATACGTTGGAGTTTTTTTGTTTTCGCCTGCCGCGCTGAAATGCGACGTTTGAAATAATGGCCGAAGAATTTGGCCCATTATGGCGAAATGATTGAAATTATAAATATAACACATTATGAATTATTTATTTACAAGTGAATCGGTTTCCGAGGGACATCCTGACAAGGTCGCGGATCAGATCTCGGACGCGATTCTGGACGAGTTCCTCAGCCAGGATCCGGAGTCAAAAGTGGCCTGCGAGACATTCTGCTCGACGGGGTTGGTGGTAATCGGCGGCGAGGTGCGCTCGGACGAGGCGTACGTTGACGTCCAGAAGGTTGTGCGCGGCGTGATCAACCGCATCGGCTACAACAAGGCCGAATATATGTTCGATGGCAACTCGTGCGGAGTCCTTTCCGAAATCCACGAGCAGAGCCAGGACATCAACCGCGGCGTGGTGCGCGAGAACCCTGAAGACCAGGGAGCCGGCGACCAGGGAATGATGTTCGGCTACGCCTGCAAGGACACGGAGGACTATATGCCGCTCCCGCTCTACCTCTCCCAGATCGCACTTCAGGTGCTGGCGGACATCCGTCACAACACTCCGGAGCTGATGCCTTACCTGAGGCCTGACTCAAAGTCCCAGTTCACCATTGAATATGACGAGTCCCACCACCCTGTAAGGGTCCACACGATCGTCATCTCCACCCAGCACGACGACTTCGTGGCCGAAGGACTCGGGAATATCACATATTCAGAGGCGGTCCGCCAGTTCGGCCAGGACAAGGTTGACCAGGCGATGCACGACAAGATTGAGGCTGATGTCAGGAATATTCTGCTGCCAAGACTCAAGGCGGCGTTGAATCCTCAGACCGCAGCCCTGTTCAAGGACGATTTCATCCTGCACGTCAATCCGACCGGCAAGTTCGTGATCGGCGGCCCCGCGGGGGACACCGGCCTCACCGGCAGGAAAATCATCGTGGACACCTACGGTGGAAAGGGCGCGCACGGCGGCGGAGCGTTCTCCGGCAAGGATCCGAGCAAGGTGGACCGCTCCGCGGCATACGCGGCAAGGCACATAGCCAAGAATATGGTCGCGGCCGGTGTCGCTGACGAGATGCTGGTCCAGGTCGCCTACGCTATCGGTGTGGCAAGACCTGTGAGCATATTCGTGGACACCTACGGAACCGGCATAGTGCCTGACGCCGAGATCGCCCGCAAGATAGAGGATCTCTTCGACCTCCGCCCTGCCGCGATCATCCGCAAGTTCGAGCTCAAGAACCCTATCTACGAACCGACCGCCGCCTACGGCCACTTCGGCCGCAAGCCGTACACCAAGACCGTGAAGGTCGGTAAGCCAGGGCACCAGACCGACAAACTCGTCCAGTTCTTCGGATGGGAAAAGCTCGACGCTGTCGATGCCATCAAGAAAGCCTTCAACCTTTAATCGCTTATATGATATTCATAAATGAATGAATATCGCTTGGAAGCATCAACAAGACAAAATGCCGGTGGCTCCCTGAAAAATGGTCGCCACCGGCATTGTCTTGTTTGATGCTTTGTGCTCGATCCTATTCAAGACAATTCATTTCTGCCATAGGAGCACAAACTGATGATATTGCTCCTGTCGATGAAAAAACAAAGGGTACTATATAGGAGTTGGCCAATATTTCTCTTATTATGCTGATATTTAAACAATTGTGCATCGCCGATAGTCCTGCGCAAGAATCTGTATGTAAAGGACCTAATCTCCATCGTAAAATAAAATTATGCTGATATTTAGACAATTGTGCATCGCTGATAGTCCTGCGCAAGAATCGGTATGTAAAGGACCTAATCTCCATCGTAAAATAAAATTATGCTGATATTTAGACAATTGTGCATCGCTGATAGTCCTGCGCAAGAATCTGTATGTAAAGGACCTAATCTCCATCGTTGTCATATAAGACAAGGTGTGGCGGAAGATCCCGGACTTATGCATCGGGTGAAAAAAGTGGCTTTCCGCACCCGACTCCAATCAGTGATGTCTCCCCGGGTGTATAACCACCATTTTTTCACCCGGAATAATAGTTGTTTGGATCTGAAACGACAATGCCGCACCTAAGGTTGATGGATGTGAATCAGGAATGACACCTACTGTTCTGCCACAGTTTCCTTCCACTGGCCCGACACTGATGTCTTGTCCTTGTTGGTACACCAGAAGTGCTTTTCCTGTACCAACGGCATCTTTTTGTCCATTTGGTACACCAGAAGCGCGTTTCCTGTACCAATGCGCCCCTGTATATTCGGTGCATACAAAGGCCTCATCACGTACATTTTCTGTTCTATGGAACAATAGGAGACCCGTTCTTCCAGGTATGAAAAGTTATGCGCACCTAAAACAGCATTCGCTTGATAATTAGTAAGTTGATGTTCCTGGTGCGAGCATATTCGCGCACCTGAAAGTCGGCGCACCCGGTACAGAACGTTCTATTGGTGTTCCGGACTTCCAGGTGCGAGAAACAATACGCATCTGAAACAACATTCGTATGATAACTAACGAGTTGGCATTCCAGGTGTGAATGTATTCGCACACCTAAGAGTCGGTGCCCCCAGTACAGAATGTTCTATTGGTGTTCCGGACTTCCAGGTGCGAGAAACCATACTCACCTAAAACAGCATTCGCTTGATAGCTAATGAGTTGGCGTTTCAGGTGTGAATATATTCGCGCACCTGAGAGTTATGGCATATTATGGTATATTTATGGTATGCTGAGCCTTATTAGATTATGTCTGGTTGGACTTGAAGGCACTATATACAATTAACAAACAGAGTTTGTGTATGACCGCAATCGCTTGGATGTCGGCACGATACGGAGATAGGCAGTCAACTTGTATATATTTCCCAAAGCAAATACGACTGTAGCATTTTATAGAGAAAATACCACTGTCGTAGTCAGTGAGAACTGTCGGGCGACGTTTCCGGGCAATTTCGTTACCGAAGAGGGTAACAAAGAGGCCCAAGGCGACATTATGAAGTGAAAACGTTGCTCAGAAGGCACAAAACGGCAGAAATAGTCATTTAACTATAGCGCACAGATATACTCCGCAACTTTTGAATGATTCACTCCGCAACTTTTAGACAAAATACTCCGCAACTTTTCAGCACCGGAACAGAGACTAAATTTTGGGAACAGGTGGGAATTTACTGTTTAAAATTTGCGGGACAGCATAGGGTTTTACTGATTAAACCCACTATATCAATCATTTACACCCAAAGGAATCAACGTTGAATTTTTATGCCCGATAATGTCAACGTTGCGGACAAGAGAAAAGTCATTCCCGAATTTTTGTAACGTGAAAAATTCGGGAATGACTTTTCTTTGGCCGCCTCCGCAAAAGGTCGCTTCGACAAGGAATGTAACTTCCGGCAGTCCCGGCGGGCCTCCGCACAAAGTCGCTTCGACAAGGGCTGTAACCGCAACCTACTCCCCGCGGTCAAGCTCGCGGCGGAGGTCTTTCTCTTTGATGGTGGCGCGCTTGTCGTAGATCTTCTTGCCTTTGGCTAGGGCGATGACGAGCTTGGCGAGGCCGTTGTCGTTGATGAAGAGTTTGGTGGCGACGATGGTGAGGCCTTTTTCCTTGACGGCCTGACGTAGGTGACGGAGCTCACGCTTGGTCAGAAGGAGCTTGCGGTCGCGTGTCGGCTCGTGCTGCCCCCAGGAGCCCCAGAAGTACTGGGCAACGTTCATCCCCTTGACAAACAACTCGTTGCCTACAAAATAACAGAACGAATCCACCAACGAGGCCTTGCCCATACGGATTGACTTGATCTCAGTGCTGACCAAGGATATTCCAGCGATGTAGGTCTCCAGGAACTCGTAGTCGAACGAGGCCCTACGGTTGCGTATCTCAACTTTATGCTCTTTCTGCTTTGCCATAATATTCAAGATTTATTTTCAGCGGATTACCTCCGCGACGGTGAACCACTTCACTACATTTCCAGGCGCACTCCGAGGCGAGGGTAATATTCATAGGCCACAAAGATAATCACTTTTCTTGGTGTTGCGGCCAAAAATGCTTAAGTTTGTCAATTACAGCCATTCAGGGCGAATATATTTAAATATTAAATATTATGATAAGACGACTTATTCTGGCGGCGACGGCCGTCATCGCGATGTTCCTTGCGGGATCGTGCGCGAAGTACAAGTACGAGACGGTCAAGGGAGATCCTTTAAACACAAAGATCTACACCCTTGACAACGGGTTGAAGGTTTATATGACCGTCAACAAGGAGACTCCGCGCGTGCAGACCTACATCGCGGTCAAGGTCGGCAGCAAGAATGATCCGAAGGAGACGACAGGACTCGCCCACTACCTTGAGCACCTGATGTTCAAGGGCACGGAGAGCTTCGGAACCTCCGACTACGCCGCCGAAAAGCCGATGCTCGACTCCATCAAGGCCCTCTTCGAGGTTTACCGCACAAAGACCGACCCGGAGGAGCGCAAGGCGATCTACCATCAGATAGACTCGATCAGCTACGAGGCGTCCAAGATCGCCATTCCTAATGAATATGACAAACTGATGGCCGTCATCGGCGCCGACAACACCAACGCCTTCACTTCCAATGATATGACGGTCTATCAGGAGGACATCCCTTCCAACGAGATCGACAACTGGGCGAAGATCGAGGCCGACAGGTTCATGCACCCGGTGATCCGAGGATTCCACACAGAGCTTGAGGCCGTCTATGAGGAGAAGAACATGAGCCTCACGCAGGACAACCGCAAGGCCATGGAAGCCATTGACCTGGCTCTCTTCCCTCACCACCCTTACGGACTCCAGACAACCCTCGGAACCCAGGAGCACCTGAAGAACCCTTCGATCGTCAACATCGAGAACTACCGCGCGAACTTCTACGTGCCTAACAACGTGGCCATCTGCGTGTCCGGAGACTTCGACCCGGACACATTCGTCGCCACAATCGAGAAATATTTCGGGGAATGGAAGCCGAATCCTGACATCAAGTACCTTGAATATGAGCCTGAGCAGGCCATCACCGCTCCTGTCCAGAAAGACGTTTACGGACTCGACGCCGAGTTCGTGATGATGGGCTGGAGAGTCCCGGGATCAAACGACTACCTCAGAAGCGAGGTCGGCGACATTGTCGGCGACATCCTCTACAACGGACAGGCAGGTCTTGCCGACCTCAACCTGATCCAGGCGCAGAAAGTCAACGGTTTCTACGGATTCAACTACACACGTCCGGACTACGGAGAGTTCCTCCTCGTGGGCTATCCTCGTGAGGGACAAACCCTTGACGAGGTCCGCGACCTCATGCTTGAGCAGGTGGCAAAACTCCGCGGCGGAGACTTCGATGAAAGCCTCATCCAATCCACCATCAACAACTACAAGCTCTCCAACATGCGTCAGCTTGAGAACAACGAGGACAGGGCGATGAGTTTCGTGGAGTCATTCATCAACGGCCACAACTGGAAGGATGACGCACTCCAGATGCAAAGGCTGGAGAAAATCACAAAACAGCAGATTGTGGACTGGGCCAACGAATATCTCGGAGCGAACAGTTATGTGGCTGTCTATAAACGCATCGGAGAGGACAAAGACATCAAGAAGATCGCAGCTCCCGCCATCACTCCGATCGAGACCAACCGTGACAAGCAGAGCGAGTTCCTGACCGAGATCCAGAACACTGAGGTCACTCCTATCGAGCCGGTGTTCGTGGACTTCTCCAAGGATATGTCCAAGGGCAGCGTAGCCGAAGGCATCGAGCTTCTCTACAAGAAGAACGAGATCAATGACGTCACTACTCTGACCAGCGTGTTTGACCGCGGAACCCAAAGCGACCCTCGACTCGATCTGGCGTTCGACTATCTGGGCTACCTCGGAACTCCGACCAGGACAGCCGAGCAGATCAAGAAAGAGCTGTACGAACTCGCTTGCTACCAGAGACTTTCATGTGGCCCGACCCAATCCAGCATTGGTGTGAGCGGACTTGACAAGAATGTCGGCAAGGCAATGGACATCGTGGAGGATCTGATTTTCAACGCACAGCCGGACACGGCTATCCTTGCGGGACTGAAATCAGACATATTCAAAAGTCGCTCAGACAGCAAGCTGAGCCAGAGAGCCTGCTTCAGCGCGCTTCAGAAGTACCTTTTCTACGGTCCTGAGTTCATAAGGAATACCACCCTCACAAACGAACAGATCGCGGCCCTGACCTCCGATGAGCTTCTTCAGGCAGTCAGAGACTTGTACACCAAGAGGCACGACATCCTCTACTATGGCCCGTCAGATGAGACGACAGCAAAGAATATGATCGCGGAGCACCACAAGATCAGCGAGAATCCGGAGCCACTTGAGAGGATTCATCCACAGGCAAGGCAGGTGACCTCGAGCGAGGTATTCATCGCTCCTTACGACGCCAACCAGTTCTATTACCTGCAGTATTCTGACAGAGGGGAAAAGTTCAATGTGGCCAATGATCCCGCAGTAAGGATGTTCAACTCCTATTTCGGCAGCGGGATGGGGGCTATCGTCTTCCAGGAGATGCGTGAGGCCAGAGGCCTTGCATATTCAGCGGCCGCCTACCTCAGCGACCTTGGCTACAAGGATTGTGACTACATGTTCTACGCTTTCATCGCCGCACAGAACGAGAAAGCCCAAGAGGCAATCGAGGCGTTCGCCAGCATCATCAACGACATGCCTGAGTCCGAAAAGGCCTTCGATGTGGCCAAGACTTCCCTGCTGACCAGCATCCGCTCCAGCAGGACAACCGGCATCAACGTTCTCTACAAATATCTTGACCTCCAAGACTATGGCCTCACCGAAAACCGTGAGAAAGCAGTGTTCGAGAAGGTACAAGACATGACCCTTGCCGATGTCAAGGCCTTCCAGGAGAAGTGGATCAAGGGACGCAAATACGTCTATGGATTCCTCGGCAATAAAGAAGGGTTAGACATGGACTTCATCGGCTCGCTCGGCCCTGTCACCGATCTCACCCTTGAGGAAATCTTCGGCTACTAACGGATGAGCAGAAAACCTCAGAACAAACTGCGGGAGGCAATCCCCATCCCTCCCCCGGCTCCACTGCCTGAACCAGAGAACATTGACTTCGGGAGCATATTCAATGAATATGCCTCCGGAGCCATTGATCTGATTGTCGTGCTCGGGCCGACGGCCTCCGGGAAAACCCGCTATGCCGTGGATCTGGCGCGCAAGTGCGGCAACGGGGAGATCCTCTCCGCCGACTCTCGTCAGGTCTATCGCGGAATGGACATCGGTACCGGAAAGGATTTGAATGAATATGGCGATGTCCCCTACCACCTGATAGACATCGTGCCCGCCGGGACGCGATTCGACCTCTACCAATGGCAGCAGGCTTTTGAATATGCCTACAAAGACATACGTGACAGGGGCAAGACCCCGATTCTGTGCGGCGGCACCGGGCTTTACATCCAGGCCGCGACTTGTGGATACACCCTGCCTCAGGTTCCGCCGAATGAAGAGTTAAGGGAGGAACTTGAGCAGTACGACACGGAGATCCTGATCGCCAAGCTGAGCGGCTACGGGCCACTTCCAGACCAGGGAGTCCTGCAATCCAAGAGACGGATAATCAGAGCTTTGGAAGTCGCGATGCACGAACGGGAGCATCCTGTGAAGCGAACCGGTTTTATGCCGAAGAACCCATATTATATCGGAACTTTGGTGAGCCGTGAGGAGAGGGTCGCAAGAATTGACAGGCGGCTTGACGAAAGGCTGGCCGGTGGGATGATCGAGGAGGTCAAAGGCCTTCTGGACAGCGGAATCATGGCAGAAGACCTTGTCTATTACGGGCTTGAGTACAAGTTCGTCACCCAATACGTCCTTGGCATCCTGACTTTCGAGGAAATGCGCACTCTTCTGGCCAACGCCATCCATCAGTTCGCCAAACGGCAGATGACCTGGTTCAGGGGGATGGAGAAGGATAATATCAAGATACACTGGACGGAAGTATTATAAAATATTCAATAAATTTTATGCTTAAAGTAGCGATTATCATGGGCTCCACGAGTGACTACGATGTCATGTCAGGGGCCGAGCAGATTCTTTCAGATTTCGGGATCGAGTTCGAGAAAAGGGTGATCAGCGCCCACAGGACCCCGGAACTGATGTTTGAGTACACAAAGGGGCTCAAAGGCCGCGGATTCGGAGTCGTCATCGCCGGAGCGGGTGGCGCCGCCCATCTGGCCGGTGTCGCCGCAGGGCTTACGACATTGCCGGTCATAGCAGTGCCTATGCAGACCAAGGCTCTTGGCGGACTTGATTCACTTCTGTCTATGGTACAGATGCCGACAGGCATTCCGGTGGCCACCGTCGCGATCGGAGGAGCCAAGAACGCAGCAATCCTTGCGGCAGAGATCCTCGCCCTCCAAGACACTTCGGTCTCTGAAAAGCTGGATGCCTACCGCAAGGCTCAAGCTGAAAAAATCTACAATACGACTATCTAGAACGACGCTTGCGTCGATTCTCCACCGAAACGTCCTCCCAGCACAAGTTTGACATTGAGCAGGGAGGTCTTTTCTTCCTCTGTAACCTTGTTGTCAATCATCTTCTGCAACAGTTCGAATGACTTGAACGCGATTTCAGAGAGAGGTTGGATGATGTGAGGGACAACCGGTTTGTTCAGTTCATAGACATCACTTTCATCAAAGCAGACGAACGAGAAATCTTTCGGCATGCTGAGACCCAACACATTAAGAGCGTTGAATCCATACATGGCGATTCTCTTTGTCGGCAGGATGAACGCCTCGACCCCACGCCTGGCTGCGTCACGGAAAACATCTATGGCGTCCTTCTTGGCAGCCTCAGCCTCGTAATCAATCTTATGGATTCTGATCTCGTCCTTTAATCCGGCCTCCTCCATAGCCAGGCCATACCCAGTCTCCCTGTCGGTAAGGCTGGTCACCCCGGACTTATAGGTGAGCATCTCGATCTTGCCGAAGCCCTGATGTATAAGATATTTTGTGGCCATCTTTCCGGCATCGACGTTATCGATCAGAACACGCCCGAACTCCTCGCCCGGCATGTCCCTGTCAATCAAGACAGTAGGTATACCGATGCTCAGAGCCCTCGCGAGAGCGGGCTCGCCACCGAGACAAGGAGCGACGATAAGTCCTTCGACATTGTAGCCGACCATCGTTTCCACAAGGTGCGACAGTTTCTGAGGGTTCTCCTCGGAACTGGCGAAGATGACGGTATAGCCATCCTTATAGGCTATATTCTCTATGTTTCTACAGATTTCGGCGTAGAATGGATTAGCGATGTCTGAGACAATCACCGCAATGGAGTGGGAACGGCCGCTTCTGAGTGAAGCCGCCGCATTGTTACGCCTGTAACCAAGCCTTTTGGCGACTTGGAGGACACGTTCAGCAGTGTCGGGATTGACTGGACAGTCAAGACGACCATCCTTGCCCATTTTCGCATTCATCACGAAAGAAACCAGGGTGACTGACACCCCGGCTTCTCTCGCCACATCTCTAATGGTAACTTTTTTCATTCTTTATATTACTGAAAATTCGTCATATTCATTAACCGTGAATCATGACAATAAGTCCTGCCATCACGATAGAGACCATGCTCATCAGTTTGATGAGGATGTTCAGGGATGGTCCGGACGTGTCTTTGAATGGATCTCCAACTGTGTCACCCACAACCGTAGCGTGGTGATTGACAGAGTTTTTACCTCCGAAGTGACCGTCCTCGACATATTTCTTGGCATTATCCCAGGCACCACCTGAATTGGCAAGGAATATGGCGAGAATGAATCCCGCGCCAAGACCACCGATGAGAAGTCCCATAACACCTGCCTCTCCAAGAATGATACCAACAACGACAGGAACTATGATCGCTGTAAGCGCCGGAGCAACCATCTCATGCTGCGCGGCCTTTGTGGAGATCTCCACACAGCGCTTGTAATCCGGACGCTGCTTGCCTTCAAGGATGCCTTTGATCTCCTTGAACTGACGGCGAACTTCGACCACCATCTTCTGTGCGGCGCGTCCAACGGCGTTCATCGTCATTCCGCAGAACAGGAAAGCCATCATGGCACCGACGAAGACTCCGGCAAGGACACGCGGATTCATCAGGTTGACCTGATAATAGTCCACGATTTGCGGGATTGTGGCCTCGGCCACATTGACAACCTTGTCTCCGACCTGAAGAACAGCCGTACCGACGTGCTGGAGGCCGATCTTGATTTCCTCGATGTAGGAGGCAAGGAGAGCAAGCGCTGTAAGGGCAGCGGAACCGATCGCGAATCCCTTTCCGGTAGCGGCTGTCGTGTTGCCAAGCGCGTCAAGGGTGTCCGTGCGATGACGCACCTCAGGATCCAGCTCACTCATCTGGGCGTTTCCGCCGGCGTTGTCGGCGATAGGGCCGTAAGCGTCTGTCGCAAGGGTGATTCCGAGGGTCGATAGCATACCTACAGCGGCGATGCTGATTCCGTAAAGGCCATTGCTGATGTAGGCAGGATCAAAGGAGAACCCTGTGGCGCAAAGGTAAGAGATCAAAATCGCGACAACGATGGTCACGACCGGAATGCACGTGGAGATCATTCCAAGTCCGATACCATTGATGATCACGGTAGCCGGTCCGGTCTGTGAACTCTCGGCAAGATTCTGTGTAGGCTTGTAGGAGTGAGAGGTGTAATATTCTGTGGCCTTGCCGATGATGACTCCCGCAAGGAGTCCGGCGATCACTGAAAGACTGAGCTGCCACCAGTTGCCGAAACCGAGCATATAGAACACCACAAAAGTGAGCACCGCTATCAGGACGGCGCTTAGATTCGTACCTACGCTCAACGATTTGAGAAGCTGTTGAAGTCCCGCTCCCTCCTTTGTCTTTACGGCATATATTCCGATGATAGAGAGGACCACTCCGATCGCGGCGATCATCATAGGCGCGAGTATCGCCCTCATCTGGGCATCCACGTCACCAAAGAACGCGGAGGCGCCAAGAGCCATTGTGGCGAGGACGGATCCGCAATAAGACTCGTAAAGATCCGCACCCATTCCGGCGACATCACCCACGTTGTCACCCACGTTGTCAGCGATTGTGGCAGGGTTTCTTGGGTCGTCCTCAGGAATATCCTGTTCCACCTTTCCGACGATATCCGCACCCACGTCAGCAGCCTTGGTGTAGATGCCACCGCCGACTCTGGCGAAAAGAGCCTGGGTAGAGGCTCCCATTCCGAAAGTGAGCATCGTGGTCGTGATGACAACAAGGGCCTGCGACTCACTGGCCTCATGCACAAAGGCGTTCAGAATCACCCACCAGATAGAGATGTCAAGCAATCCAAGACCTACTACGGTAAGACCCATGACGGCTCCCGAACGGAAAGCGAGTTTCAAACCTGAGTTAAGGGACTTGCTGACAGCGTTGGCGGTTCTGGCCGAGGCGTAGGTAGCGGTCCTCATGCCGACATAACCGGCGAGAGCGGAGAAGAAACCACCCGTCAGGAACGCGAATGGCACCCACTTGTTCTGCACCCCGAAACCGAACGCGAGAACGCTGAACAGGACAGCGAGGATAATGAACACTATGCCGACAACCTTGTATTGTTGCTTCAGGTATGCCATTGCGCCTTCGCGAACATACTGGGCGATTTCCTTCATTGTTGGAGTACCTTCACTTTCTTTCTTCATCTGATGGTAGAAGAGCCATGAGAAGAAGAGGGCTATCACAGAAGCCACTGGTACAAAATAGAACAGACAATTCATAAACTGATTAGTTATAACGATTTAGATATTATCCTCCAAAAAAAGGGCTCTTGGAACCCTTTCAGACCGCAAATATAAGAAAAATGTAGTTACTTTATCCTATCGAATATAAAAAAAGATTAAAAAAATGGCGGCCGCGTTGCGGTCGCCATCTCGATTGTGCCTGTCAAGGCCATTACTCAGCCTTAGGAGCCTCCTCAACAGGAGCCTCGGCAGGTGTCTCCTCAACCTTAGGAGCGTCCGCCTTCTTGGCGCGGCTACGACGTGTTGACTTCTTCTCTTCCTTCTTGGCGGTGAGAGCGGCCTCGTTGAAATCAACGAGTTCGATAAGTGCCATGTCGGCGCCGTCACCCTGACGGAAGCCTAAGTGGAGCACGCGGGTGTAGCCACCTGGACGATCAGCGATTTTCGCTGAAACGACTCCGAAGAGCTCCTTGACAGCCTCTTTGTTCTTAAGATAGCTGAAAACGGTTCTGCGGGAATGAGTCGTGTCCTCCTTTGATTTGGTGATAAGAGGCTCAACGTAAGACTTGAGAGCCTTAGCCTTTGCCACAGTTGTGGTGATTCTCTTATGCAGGATCAAAGAATTCGCCATATTGGACAACAGAGCCTTGCGGTGGCCGGACTTGCGGCCAAGATGATTGATTGCTTTATTGTGCCTCATTTCTATGCGTTCTTTTTCTTGGGTTCAATATTATATTTTCTTACATCCATCCCGAACTGGAGCTTCATCTTCTCCACGAGCTGATCGATCTCGTTAAGAGACTTCTTTCCGAAATTCCTGAACTTCATGAGCTCATTCCTTGAATAGGAAACAAGATCCGCGAAAGTGTCGATGTCAGCCGCCTTCAGACAGTTGTAGGCCCTGACAGAGAGTCCCATGTCCGAAAGTTTGGTGAGAAGGAGATGTCTCATCCTGAGGCTTTCCTCGTCAAGTTCCTTTGAATCGGACTCAACGGCGCTCTCAATGGAGATCTTCTTGTCATCCGTGAAAAGTTTGAAGTGATAGATCAGGATACTGGCCGCCTCCTGAAGCGCCGTATTCGGAGAGATAGATCCGTCTGTGATTATCTCAAGGTTCAGCTTCTCGTAGTCGGTCTTCTGCTCGACACGCCAAGGCTCGATGACCCAGTTGACTTTTCTGATAGGAGTGTAGGCGGCATCGACAAGAATGGTTCCTATCGGTGTGTTTTCCTCCCTCATCTCATCGGCGGGAACGAATCCACGGCCTTTGGTGATAGTCAAAGAGATCTCGAGGGTGACTGACGGTTCGAGTGAGCAGATGTGCTGCTCAGGGTTCAACACCTTGAAAGAAGACAATCCTTTAGAAATATCCTCCGCGGTAAATTCATTCTTACCGCTAATCACAATGTTCGCTACCTCGGAGTCCACAGAATCGACCATTCTCTTGAACCTGATTTCCTTGAGGTTGAGAATGATGTCCTGCATTCCCTCGATCACACCAGGAATGGTCGCGAACTCCTGGTCCACGCCTGAAATCCTGATCTGACTGATAGCAAAACCTTCCAGAGAGGCGAGAAGAATGCGGCGGAGAGCGTTGCCGATGGTCGTGCCGTATCCAGGCTCAAGAGGCCTGAATTCGAAACGGCCGACGGTGTCTGTGCCTTCGAGCATTATCACCTTGTCCGGTTTCTGAAATGCCAAGATTGCCATATTAATTCTTTTTGGGTGTTACTATTACTTAGAGTACAGATCGACGATGAGTTGTTCGTTGATGTTTTCAGGGATGTCCGCCCTTGCAGGGAGATTCAGGAACTTGCCTGAAAGCGCCTTAGGGTCAAACTCGATCCATGAATATTTCGCCGCTGAGGCAACACTTTTCTGAATGACCTCAAGGCTCTTTGAGCGCTCTCTCACCGCAACGACATCGCCAGGCTTCACCTGAACGGACGGGATGTTGCAGACCTCACCGTTAAGGGTGATGTGAGCGTGGCTGACAAGCTGTCTCGCGGCGGCTCTTGTAGGAGCGATGCCCATTCTGTAAACAACATTGTCAAGTCTTGACTCAAGGAGGAGGAGGAGGTTCTCACCTCTCAGACCGGCCATCTTTGAAGCCTTGAGGTAGGTGTTGTGGAACTGACGCTCGAGAAGGCCGTACATGTATCTTACCTTCTGCTTTTCCTTGAGCTGGATTCCATACTCACGCTGCTTCTTGCGCTTCGCCGCCAGACCATGCTGTCCCGGAGGATAGTTTCTCTTCTCGAAATCCTTGTCGCTTCCGAATATAGGCTCGCCGAACTTACGGGCGATCTTAGTGCTTGGACCAATATATCTTGCCATAGTAATTTTTGTTTTAATTCATTGATTAGACTTTACGACGGCCTTTTGGTCTACATCCGTTGTGTGGCATCGGGGTCACATCGACGATCTCTGTGACAACGATTCCCGCGTTGTTGATGGTTCTGATGGCGGACTCACGGCCGGCGCCAGGACCCTTGACGAAGACTTTCACCTTACGGAGACCTGCGTCGAAAGCGGTCTTCGCGGCATCCTCGGCAGCCACCTGGGCGGCATACGGGGTGTTCTTCTTGGAACCTCTGAAGCCGCTCTTACCGGCTGAGGACCAGCTTATCACCTGTCCCTGGTTGTTGGTCAGGGAGATGATCACGTTATTGAAGGTTGATGAAATATGGGCCTGGCCCGTAGCCTCAACCTTGACAACTCTCTTTGATGATGTTGTTTTCTTTGCCATAATTCATCTGGTTTTACTTAGTCGCCTTCTTCTTGTTTGCGACAGTCTTCTTCTTTCCCTTTCTGGTACGGGCATTGTTCTTAGTGCTCTGACCGCGTACAGGAAGACCGATACGATGACGGATACCTCTGTAGCAACCGATATCCATCAGTCGTTTGATGTTCATCTGGACGGAGGAACGAAGCTCACCCTCGATCTTGTACTCCTCGGTGATGAGGGTACGGATAGCGGCTACCTGATCGTCGTTCCATTCACCGACCTTGATGTCGTAATCGATTCCGCACTTCTCGAGAATCTCTCTCGCGGAGCTGCGGCCGATACCGTAGATGTAGGTGAGACCTATCTCACCTCTTTTGTTGTTCGGTAAATCAACACCGGCTATTCTTGCCATAATTTATCTTAAACTTTATTTGTTTTACAAACTACTGTTATCCCTGGCGCATCTTGAACTTAGGGTTCTTCTTGCAGATGACATAAAGACGGCCTTTGCGTCTGACGATCTTGCAATCATCACTGCGCTTCTTGATGGATGTTTTGACTTTCATATCGTGAATATTTTTATTTGTACCTGAAAGATATTCTTCCCTTAGTCAAATCATAAGGTGAAATTTCAACCCTCACCTTGTCTCCAAGGAGGATGTGGATGAAATTCATTCTCATCTTGCCGGAGATGTTGCAGAGAAGGACATGACCGTTCTCAAGCTCCACCTTGAACATCGCGTTAGGAAGAGTCTCGATCACTTTTCCGTCTTGTTCTATCGCTACTTGTTTGGACATTGAAAAAACACTTTAAAATTTACCAGTACTTTCTATATAATCAAATGTTGACAGTTGTTCCGCCTTGCCTTTACGAACAACAACCGTAAGCTCATAGTGAGCCGCGTTCCTGTGGTCGGAAGTGTGTACAGCCCAACCATTTCTGGCCACATACACTCCTCTGCCGCCTGCATTGATCATTGGTTCGATGCAGATGACCATTCCATCCACAAGTCTGCACCCGTGCCCCTGACGCCCGTAGTTCGGAACGCCCGGTGCCTCGTGCATCTCCTTCCCGAGACCGTGTCCTTCAAGTTCACGGACCACCGAGAAGCCGAATGACTCAGCGTACGATTGCACCGCGTGTCCGATGTCACCTGTCCTGTTGCCGGCGACCGCCGCCTCGATGCCCTTGTAGAGCGAAGCCTTGGTCACATCCATAAGCTTACGGGTCTCGGCGTCCACTTCCCCTACCGGGAAAGTGTAAGCCGAATCACCGTTGTAGCCTTTGTACAGGGTGCCTATGTCGGCGGTCACGATGTCGCCCTCCTTCAGGACATAGTCCGACGGAAAACCGTGGACAACGACATCATTGACAGATGTACATATAGCGGCGGGAAAACCCTCGAATCCAAGAAAACTAGGAATGGCTCCGTTGTCGCGGATAAAAGTCTCGGCCACCTCATTCAACCTCGCGGTTGTCACACCCGGGGCGACCACCTTACCGACTTCCGCCAACGTCTTTGAGACAAGTATGGCATTCTCGCGCAAGAGCTCGATTTCCTCTTCTGTCTTAGGCTTAACCATCAATCCTGTTGATTATCAAAATTACATTCCTGAGCGACCGCTGATACGTCCGGTCTTCATCAGACCGTCATAGTGACGCATCAGAAGATAACTCTCAATCTGCTGAAGCGTGTCAAGGACAACACCCACAAGGATCAACAGTGAGGTACCACCGTAGAAGCCTGCGAATTGATCCTGAACACCCATAATCCTGGCGAAAGCAGGGAGAATGGCGATGATGGCGAGGAATATTGAGCCAGGGAGGGTCACCTTTGACATGATGGAGTCAAGGTAATTGACCGTGGCCTTTCCAGGCTTCACGCCAGGGATGAATCCACCGTTCTTCTTCATGTCCTCGGCCATCATGGTAGGGTTTACCGTAACGGCTGTGTAGAAATACGTGAAGATTACAACGAGGAATCCGAAAATCAGGTTATACCAGAATCCGGTATAGTTACCGAGAGTGGCGGCGAGACCTCTGGTCGCGTCAAAGCGCGAGAACAGAAGCGGGAACAGCATCAAGGCCTGGGCGAAGATGATAGGCATCACACCGGCGGCGTTGATCTTCAGAGGGATGTACTGGCGTACACCACCGTACTGCCTGTTGCCGACAACTCTTTTGGCATATTGTACAGGGACTCTTCTGACACCCTGGACAAGGGCGATGGTCGCCACAATGACAAGGAACCAGATGATAAGCTCGACAATCAGGGCGATAGGGCCGCCGCCGGCTGTCGTGCTGACTTTTGTACCGACCTCACTGACGAGAGCGAAAGGCAGACGGGCGACGATACCGATCATGATGATCAGGGAAATACCGTTTCCGATGCCTCTGTCAGTGATCCTCTCGCCAAGCCACATGACGAACATCGATCCGGCCATAAGTATAATGGTGGCGACGAGGTTGTACATGAACCTGCTCCAGCCGAGCTGGGTTTCCGCAAGGAACGCGGCACCCGGGATCTGGCTATGGATCGAAGCGATGTAGGCAGGTCCCTGGATGCAGAGAATGAGGATGGTGAGGTATCTGGTAAGCTGATTCATCTTCCTACGGCCGCTTTCGCCCTCCATCTGGAGTTTCCTGAAGTAAGGGACGAACATGCCCAGAAGCTGAATCACGATTGACGCGGAGATGTATGGCATCACTCCCAACGCGAAGATGGAAGCGTTACCGAAGGCACCTCCGGAGAACATATTCAAGAGACCGACGAGTCCCTGCTGTGTGCTGTCCTGAAGGGAAGCGAGCAGGGTCGTGTCGATACCAGGCAGCACGATGAAGCAACCCAACCTGTAGACCAGGATGAGAAGGAACGTGTAGCCGAGTCTCGTACGGAGTTCCTCGATCTTGAAGATGTTCTTGATTGTTTCAATAAATTTCTTCATGGCTATTTGCCGATTACGATTGTCTTACCACCAGCGGTCTCGATCTTGGAGACAGCGGAAGCGGAGAACGCGTCCGCGGTCACAGTGACGGCTGCGGTGATCTCTCCGTTGCCAAGAACCTTTACAAGTTCCTTGGCGTCGGCGAGCCCTGCGGCCTTGATGTCCTCCACTCCGATCTCAGCTCTTCCAAGCTGCTCGGCAAGGGCCTGAATGGCAGCCACGTTGACAGCCTTGTACTCGATTCGCGTAGGGTTCTTGAATCCGAACTTAGGAACACGTCTCTGGATAGGCATCTGGCCTCCCTCGAAACCGATCTTATGTTCGTAGCCGGCGCGGGCCTGTGCACCTTTGGTACCACGTGTGGAAGTACCACCCTTTCCGGAACCTTGTCCACGGCCAAGACGCTTGCTGTTATGAGTCGCACCCTTTGCAGGTTTCAAATTTTCCAGTTTCATCTCTTCGTCCTCCTTATTAGATTTCTTCAACTGTTACAAGGTGACGGATCTTGGCGAGCTGGCCTTCTGTCACCGGAGTCTTCTCGACCTCCACGGTCTGGTGCATCCTGCGGATTCCAAGCGTGGTCAGATTAGCGATCTGCCTCTTGGTGCATCCGTTCTTGCTTCTTACCTGTGTTATCTTAAGTTTTGCCATAACTGTGTGTCCTCCTAACCGTTAAATACTTTGCTCATAGGAATGCCACGGAGACCGGCCACAGTGTAGGCGTCCCTCATCTGGGTAAGAGCGGCAACAGTGGCTTTCACGAGGTTGTGAGGGTTGGATGACCCCTTGGACTTCGCGAGAACGTTCTGAATACCGGCTGACTCAAACACAGCACGCATGGCACCACCAGCCTTCACACCGGTACCAGGGGCAGCCGGCTTCATGAACACTACAGAACCTCCGAACTTGGATTCCTGCTCGTGTGGAATGGTTGTGTTGATGATAGGAATCTTAACGAGATTCTTCTTGGCGTCCTCAACGCCCTTAGCGATGGCGGCGGTTACCTCATTGGCTTTTCCAAGACCATAACCAACAACGCCGTTCTCGTCACCCACAACCACAATCGCGGCAAAACGGAAGTGACGACCACCCTTAGTGACCTTAGTCACTCTCTGGATGGCGACCAATCTGTCCTTCAATTCAAGATCAGATGTCTTTACTCTTTTAACATTTGTATTTGCCATAGTCTTTCAATTAGAAAATAAGGCCACCTTCACGGGCAGCGTCGGCCAAACTTTTAACTCTACCGTGATAGAGGTAACCTCCACGGTCAAAAGAGATAGTGGTGATTCCCTTCTCCTTGGCACGCTCGGCGATCGCCTTTCCGACGATGGCGGCAGCCTCGATTCCAGTCTTGCCTTTGCACTCGGCGGCAAGGACCTTGTCGTTGGAAGCGGCGGCCACGAGCGTCACGCCTTTCTGATCGTCCACAACCTGGACGTAGATCTGCTTGTTGCTTCTGAAGACAACCATTCTTGGTCTCTCGGCAGTTCCATTGACATGCTTACGGATGCGGTAATGGACTCTTCTTCTTCTTTCAATTCTATTCAATGCCATATCTATGTCCTCCTATTATTTAGCTCCAGCTGTCTTACCGGCCTTGCGGCGAAGCTGCTCGCCGGCGAACTTGATACCCTTGCCCTTATATGGTTCAGGCTTGCGGAGTGAACGAATCTTGGCGGCCACCTGTCCGATGAGCTGCTTGTCGATGCTCTTGAGGATCAGGACAGGATTCTCACCTTTCTTCACATCCGGAACCTCAGCCTTGATCTCAGGAGCGAGCATCAGCTGAACATCGTGTGAATATCCAAGGGAGAAAGTCAGGAGCTGACCCTGAGCGGTCACACGGTAACCTACACCGACGAACTCCTGCTTGGTCTGATAACCGGTGGAGACTCCGACAACCATATTGTGCACGAGAGCGCGGTAAAGACCGTGCATCGAGCGATGTCTTGGCTGGTCAGTAGGACGGGTGAATTTGATTTCATTATCCTCGATGGTGACTGTGATGTCCGGATCAACTTTCTGGCTCAACTCACCAAGAGGTCCTTTAACCTTCACAACGTTGCCAGGGAGAACTTCTACGCTCACCTTGTCCGGAAGGCTTACAGGCAATTTACCGATTCTTGACATTATTCTTTTCTTTAATATTAATAAACATAGCAAATAACCTCACCACCGACGTTCAGGTTCTTGGCCTCTTTGTCAGTGATGACACCCTTTGAGGTTGAGAGGATGGCGATGCCGAGTCCGTTCAGAACCCTTGGCATGTTCTCAACGTCTGAATATACTCTCATACCAGGGGTTGACACGCGCTTGATTTTCTTGATGGCGGCCATCTTGGTCTGAGGGTGATACTTCAAAGCGATCTTGATGGTGTTGTAAGGGGTACCCTCGACAATCTTGTAACTGAGGATGTAACCCTTCTCACAAAGGATCTTAGTGATCGCGGCCTTCATCTTTGAGGAAGGGATCTCGACGATCTTCTTTCCTGCCAGATAGGCGTTGCGGATCCTTGTAAGATAATCTGCAATTGGATCAGTCATTGTTTTTTGATTTTTTAGATCGACGCCCCGTGAGGGACGCCCGATATCCGATTGTTAATAATAAAATAATATGTACTGTTACCAGCTAGCTTTCTTTACGCCCGGGATGAGACCGTTGCTGGCCATCTCACGGAACTGGATTCTGCTGAGACCGAAAGCTCTCATATAGCCCTTTGGACGGCCGGTGAGAGAACAACGGTTGTGCAGACGTACAGGGGAAGCGTTCTTAGGGAGCTTGTCAAGCGCTGCCCAGTCGCCGGCCTCCTTAAGAGCCTGCCTTTTGGCGGCATATTTGGCAACCAGTTTCGCGCGCTTTACCTCGCGGGCCTTCATTGATTCTTTTGCCATATTCCTTAGTTGTTATGTTTCTTGAAAGGCAGACCGAACGCGGCGAGGAGAGCGTGAGCCTCTTCGTCGGTCTTCGCTGTTGTGACGAAAGTGATTTCCATTCCGTGGATTCTCGGGTTCTTGTCGATGTCCACCTCAGGGAAGATGATCTGCTCCTTGAGACCGAGGGTGTAGTTTCCTCTGCCGTCCATCTTCTCAGCGATTCCGTTGAAGTCTCTGATTCGAGGGAGAGAGATGCGGATAAGCCTCTCAAGGAACTCGTACATCTTCACGTCGCGAAGGGTGACTTTCACACCGATAGGCATGCCCTTACGGAGACGGAAGTTGGAAACGTCCTTTCTCGAAGTGGTGAGAAGAGCCTTCTGACCAACGATCTTGCCGAGTTCCTCGGCTGCCTCCTCAACGAGCTTCTTGTCATTAGTGGCCTCGCCGATACCTTCGTTGATGGTGATCTTGACGAGCTTAGGAACCTGCATAACGGTCGTGTACGAGAACTGCTTCATAAGCTTCTCCACGATCTCCTCTTTGTAAACCTTCTTGAGGGAAGGAACATATCCTGCAGGAAGCGCCTGCGCTTCAGCCGGTTTGTTTGTAGCTTTCTTTGCCATAGTTACTTAATCTCCTCTCCTGATTTCTTTGCGTAGCGGACCTTCTTTCCGTCCACGAACTTGTAGCCCACTCTTGTCGGCTTGTTCTGGGCAGGGTCAATGAGCTGGACGTTTGAAACGTGGATGCCCGCTTCCTGCTTTACGATGCCGCCCTGAGGCTGCTTAGCGTTTGGCTTTGTGTGCTTGCTGACAACGTTGACGCCTTCAACGATGACGCGATCCTTCGCTGGGATGACGGTCAGGACCTTTCCGGTCTTGCCCTTGTCGTTACCGGCATTCACATACACGGTGTCACCCTTCTTAATATGTAACTTTTTCATAATTCTCAATGATTAAAGGACCTCCGGAGCCAGTGAAACAATCTTCATATAGTTCTCACGCAGCTCTCTGGCCACAGGGCCGAAGATACGTGTTCCGCGAAGCTCGCCCGCGTTGTTCAGAAGAACGCACGCGTTGTCGTCGAAACGGATGTATGATCCGTCCGGTCTGCGGATTTCTTTCTTTGTACGGACAACGACAGCCTTGGAGACCGAACCCTTCTTAGCGTCGCCGCCAGGAAGAGCGCTCTTGATCGCGACTACGATCTGGTCGCCCACTGTCGCATATCTATGATGCGTACCGCCAAGCACACGGATGCAGAGGACCTCCTTTGCACCGCTGTTGTCGGCAACCTGTAAACGTGTTTCCTGCTGTATCATACTACTTAACTTTTTCTACGATTTCAACTAATCTCCACCTCTTGGTCTTGCTGAGAGGACGGGTTTCCATAATGCGCACGGTATCTCCCTCGCTGCACTCGTTCTTGTCATCCTGAGCGACGAACTTGGTGGTCTGCTTGATGAACTTACCGTAGAGAGGATGCTCCTTCTTGGTCTCGACCGCAACGATGATGGTCTTGTCCATCTTGTTGCTGACCACTACGCCGATTCTTTCCTTACGAAGATTTCTTTCCATAAGACTGATGATTATTTCTGTTCATTTTCTTTCTCAGCGAGGATAGTGAGCATACGAGCGATATCCTTTCTGACTTTCTTGAATTCCGATGTGTTCTCCAATGGAGAGATGGCGTGGTTGAGCTTCATCGTGTAAAGCCTGTTCTTTTCAACCTGGATGCGGTCCTGCAGATCTGCAATGGACATCTCGCGAACTTCAGATGTTTTCATTATTCATTCTCCATTTATTATTCAACATAATCCCTGCGGACCACGAACTTGGTCGCGATAGGAAGCTTGTGGGCGGCGAGACGCATAGCCTCTTTCGCTATGGCGAGTGAGACGCCGTCAGCCTCGAAGATGATACGGCCCGGGGTCACAGGAGCGACGAATCCCTGAGGATCACCCTTACCCTTACCCATACGGGTGTCGAGAGGCTTCTTGGTGAAAGGCTTGACCGGGAAGATCCTGATCCAGATCTGTCCCTCACGGTTCATACAACGTGAAATAGCCTGACGCGCGGACTCAATCTGCTGCGCTGTGATCCAGCAGTTCTCGAGGGTCTTGAGACCGAAGGAACCGAACGCGAGCTGGTTTCCCCTCTGGGCCATACCCTTCATCACGTTCTTTTGTTCTCTTCTGAACTTAGTTTTCTTTGGTTGTAACATTGCTGTACTACTTTAATAATTTCCAAATTCTCCAAAATCTATTGAATATCAGCGCATTGCGCCACTACACCCTAGAATTTGGGACTGCAAAGTTAGCAAAAATTCACGAATTTCAAACATAAATTGAAAAATTTCTCAACTTTTTCGACCACGGAAACGCCAAAAGAAACATATCATTTTCAAGACATTAGACATTCACTCAAAAAATTTTTGTCTTCAATTTCGACAGCGCCCCGGACGGCCTATAAACGCTCATCATTATGGCACACTTTTTTCAAGAGATCCGTAACTTTGCATGGCGAATCAATGAAAAGGCTGATCGCATATATGACCTGCTTTCTGGCGGGGATGCTGACGGTGACCGGGGTCTCCGCCGGTCAAGCTGATGATGTGCCTCCGCAGACAAACGGCCGAGGCCGTTCCGGCTACATGGGATACCGCGTGGAGCACGGCGACACGGCCTACTACGACAGCATAGACCCAGCGTGGATTTTCCCCAAAGGCTACCGGGGCACAAAAAGAGATCTGAAGAGGTACTACCGCCTGGTCTACAACTTCAACAAGGTTTATCCTTACGCGCTATTGGCCAAGGACATGGAAAGCCAGGCCGACAGGCACATCGCCCAAAACAGCCTCAGGCGCAGGAAAAAGGAAAAATATGTCAACCGCCTCCAGAAAGAGCTCCTGGAAGCCTACGAGAAACCGCTCAGGAACATGACCATCTCACAGGGCAGACTGCTCATCAAACTGGTTGACAGGGAGATAGGGAAATCATCATATTCAATAATAAAGGACTACAAAAGCGGTGTCTCCGCCGGGTTCTGGCAAGGCGTGGCGAAAATATTCGGACAGAACCTCAAATCCAGCTACGCCCCGAACGGGGAAGACAGGATGACTGAATATCTGGTCGAGAAATGGCAGAGAGGCGAGTTCGACGCCCTGTACTATTCGATATTCTGGGAGATGCCCAAGCACCCGGACATCGTGTCGAAAGAGATAAAGTTCGACGAGTGAGGCTTCATCCAATCCTTCAGGATGAGAAGCCTGGCTCCGGTAGGAAGTTCCAGGTCCTCGCTCACATGGAAATGCCCGAAAACGAAATAGTCGATATGCCTTCGCGTGGAGAAATCCACCGCGAACCTGTACAGCGGCTCATCGGTGCCCTTGAATACATATTCCTGACTCTTCGCCACCCTGCTCTTCTTGGACCACCCCTTGCCGAAACGGAACGCGATGTAAGGATGGAGAAGGCTGAATATACTCTGGAAGAACTTGTTACGGAATCCCCAGCGCATCAGTTTGTACCATTTGTGTCCCGGCCCGAGTCCGTCTCCGTGACCGAGGCAGAAGACTTTCCCTCCTATCTCGGTGACGTAAGGTTGCTGGAGAATCTTGATACCGAGATCCTCGAAATAATGGAAGCACCAGATGTCATGGTTGCCTTGGAAAAAGCAGACCTCCACCCCGGCGTCCATCAGATCCATCAAGGCGGCGAACACCCTGACATACCCTTTCGGGACAACATCATGGTACTCGTACCAGAAATCCCAGATGTCCCCAAGAAGGTACAGGGACTTTGCCCGATCCTTCGGGATGGACTTCAGGAAACTGACGAAACGCGCTTCCCTGTCGGCGGGATCGTTCACGTCCAGGCCAAGGTGGACATCAGAAACAAAGTAAACGAGCGTTCTGTCAGCCATGATGTTCTATGAATATTCCTAAGCGAAAACCAGAAGAAGCAGCGAGACTACAAGACAGTAGAGGGCGAACCACGTCAGCCGGGCCTTCTTCACTATCGAGATCATGACCTTGCAGGCGAAAAGTCCGGACAGGAACGCCGCCAGGAACCCGACAACGAGACATACCGGACTGAGGCCCCCTCCAAGGGCCGCGCCGCCGGAAAGACTCTTGAGAAGATCCAGGAACTGCTCCCCGATGATAGGCACGAGAACCATCAGGAACGAGAACTGCGCCATAACCTCACGCTTGACTCCGCACAGAAGTCCGGTGGCGATGGTGGTTCCCGAACGGGACAGTCCCGGAGCCACGGCGACAGCCTGGCTGAGACCGACAACAAGGGCCTGCCAATAGGATATTCCATTACGCGCCTCGCTGACCGGAGGCTCCTGCCCGCCGCGTTTGGAAGTCCGGCCGGAGACATCGGAAAGATACAGCAGGATCGCGGTTACAATCAGACACACAGCCACAGTGAAAAGGTTGTCGGAGAACAACGCTTCCACCTTGTCCTTGAACAACAGGCCGACGACCGCTATCGGAACCATCGAGACGATGATCTTGAACACATAGTCGGTCTCGTCGTTGTACTTGAACCTGAAGAATCCCGCCAGAAGCTTGCAGATCGGTTTCCAGAACACGATGACGGTGCTCAGTACAGTGGCAAGATGGACAGTCACTGTAAAATCCAGAAAACCGTCCCCGTCAACGCCCAGCAAGTCCCTTACTATCATAAGGTGTCCGCTGGAGCTGACCGGCAGGAACTCGGTCAGTCCCTGCACGATCCCCAAAAGAAGAGCTTGCAACCAGTCCATATGCTATTCGTTTTCCGTGTTCTTCGGGCGGCGCATGATGGCGACGATCTCTATGACAATCCCGCAGATGATCACAAGAGGCGCGGCCACAAGCCTGCGGAAATCAAACATCGCCCAATTGAAATTGTCCGGCTCAACTGTCCCCCCCCCCATCATCAGCACGAAGCCGGCCACCATCACTACAAGCCCCATGAGGAGCATCCGCAGACCTTTGCCGGTGATTGGCATCTTGGTGTTATCTGACATATTCCTGAATAATTAATTGTTAGCAATAAAGTTCATCTTTGGAGAGCGAGACAAGACGGCCTACGACCAACGCCGTGCTGACAACGCAGATCAGCACGCCGGCAAGAATCTCGACTCCGATCACAATCAGAAGCATGTCCAGCCTGAACACCTCGAAAAGCTGAGCGAACTCGCTTCTGACAAAAAAGAGAATCCCGACAAGCATCAAGGTGGCCAGAAGAGCCGAGAAAAGCCCCTGGAACACCGCCTGGACCAGGAACGGGGCGCGGATGAAAGACTTCGTGGCGCCGACAAGTCTCATCGTGTGGATCGTGAACCTGCGAGAGAACACATTCAGTCTCACAGTGTTGTTGATCAGCACGAAGGAAATGAAGAGAAGCAGGACGATGAAAACACCAAGCACCATGGAGATCTTCCGCAGATTGGTGTTCAGTTTGTCCACAAGAGACTGTTGATAGACCACCTCATCAACCAAAGGAGATTTCATGATCTCATTCTTCACGACCTCCAGACTGTCCGACGACACGTAATCCGCCTTCAGGGTCACATCCACTGAGACAGGAATCGGAGCCGCCTCGAAGACATTGAGGAAATCCTCGCCAAGAAGATCCGTCATCTCTTTGGCCCCTTGCTCCCGCGACACGAACGTGGTGCTCTTGATGAAAGGCTTGGCGTCCAGATCGGAGACATATTCCATCGCCTCATCATCGCCGACCTCCTGCTTCATCAGCACGGAAACCTGCATGTTCTCCTTGAAATAATCGGAGACACTTCTGGCGTTGGCCACCAGAAGTCCCGCCACGCCGACAAGCAGCAGCACAAGACTGATGCTGATCACCGTGGACAGCCAGGCTCCGGCGAGCCTGCGACGTATCAATCTGTTTTCACCTGACGCCATTTCGCACAATACTCCAAATTGGATTCAAAGATAGTGAAATATCGAAATATGAAAAAAAAAATTATTACCTTTGTAAGACAAGAAAATTACCATGGGAAAACCCGTAAACAGAGTTTTATTCGTCAATTCGGAAATAATGCCGTTCCTGCCGGAGACGCCGATCTCCAAGATCGGACGTTGCCTGCCGCAGGGCATTCAGGAGCGTAAGAAAGAGATAAGGGCTTTCATGCCGCGCTATGGTTGCATCAACGAGCGCAAGAACCAGCTCCATGAGGTGATTCGGCTTTCCGGAATGAACATCATCATCGGAGATGTCGACAGGCCGCTTGTGATCAAGGTGGCCTCGATCTCGTCCGCAAGGATCCAGGTCTATTTCATAGACAACGAGGACTATTTCCGCCGCAAGCAGATCGCACGTGACGCCGACGGCAAATTTTTCGAGGACAACGGCCAGAGAGCCATCTTCTTCGCCAGAGGCGTGCTGGAGACCGTCAAGAAACTGCGCTGGGCTCCGGACATCATCCATTGCCAGGGCTGGATCTCGCATCTGGTGCCGCTGTACCTCAAGAAGGCCTACAACGGAGATCCGATATTCAGCGGGAGCAGGATTGTGACATCCCTCTACAGCGAGATCGCCGGAGAGACATTCTCTCCTTCCTTCAAGGACAACGTGCTGTTCGGCGGCATCAAGCCGGCGGAGGTCCCGCTTCCGGAGATGGCCACTGGCATAAATCTTGCTGAAACCGCCGCCATGTATTCAGACGGTATAATATTCGGAGACAAAGAGATTGATCCTGAATTGGTCAAGTTCTGCGAGGACAGGAATATACCGACCCTTCCTTTCAACGAGGAATCGATAGCCAGCGGACGCTACATCGAGGAATACGATGACTTTTATCAACAGTTGCAGTAAATGAGAAAGCTTCCAGCAATAGTCGCCCTGTTGGCGGGACTTGTGTCTTGCGTCGGGGTGGATCAGAACCTCGGCGGAGATTTTATTCCCACCGACCAGAAATACGACTTCCACACGGCCGAGTTCGACCTCGATGAGGTTTGGATGAAATCCATCGACAGCCTCACGGCCTATTCTTCGAGAAGGATCACCATCGGCGCCATCCGGGACGAGACTTTCGGACTTTTCAGCAGAGGAAGCGTGGTGACGCTGGTTCCGGTGCTGGACTCAGTGGATTTCGGTAAGGATCCTGTCTTCCAGAGGTTCAAGTTCAAGGCGGCCGTGGACTCTGTCTCCATGGCTGACGAAAGTCAGGCGAACATCCTCCAGAATGTCAACGTCTATGCGCTCACAGAGCCGCTGGGAACCAATGAATATTTCTCCAGGGCCGAAGTCAAGCATGGAGACAAGAGGATCACCAAAGGTGTTCCTGTCGCCAACGGTCAGGATTCTCTGACATTCGAGTTCACGGAAGACTACGGGAAGCAGTATCTGAGCATGACGCAGGATGACCTGAAGGATCTGAAGACCTATGCGAAGAAATTCCCGGGAATATACCTCTGCACCGATGACCCTACCGGCAACGGCGGAAGGTTCGACATGTACGAGATGGACATCCTCAGGCTTGTCAAGCAAAGCACCGGCGCATCCTACATCACAAGGACGGACAACTATGCGATACTCTATTTCAACGGAGAGTTCGACGGGGAGAGAAGGGACTCAAGCCTGATGTTCTATTTCAGCCCGATCGAGATGCAGGACCTGGACTCGCTGATCTCTGCCAAGACAGTGCCTTCGCAATATGTGTTCAATGTTGACCGCCACGAGTCGGATCATCTTATCGGCAAGGCCGAGGACAAGATCTACATCGAGGGAGGAAGCGGAATCAAGCCGGTTGTTCCGGCGGCGGAGATCCAGCGCCTGGTCAACGAGGAGATCATCAAAAAAGGCGGAAATCCAGCCACGACCCTGATCTCCAAGGCCACGATAGAGATGCCGTTCGATTTCCCGGACGACTACACGACCATGTTCCGTTATCCTAAGATCTTGAGTCCTACCATCAAGATCAGCACGGACACGACAGTGACGTTCGCCGGTCTGACTGACGCTAGCGCGTCGGACGAGAATCAGGGTGAAGTCAACCGTTCGCTTTGCAACTACGCTCCGGACATCACGCATCACGTCCAGCAGATCATCCGGAAAAAGACCGATGACAGCAAGCTATCAAACTACGACATCTGGTTCCTGATCATGTGGTACGAGAAGACGACCACAACTGACGCGGAGGCTGAGGAAATGGCCAATTACTACCAGCAGATGGCTTACGCTTCATACGCGAACCAACTATACGGCGGTTATGGATATGGTGGATATGGGTACGGTTACGGTGGCTATGGCTATGGTGGTTACGGATACTACAACAACTACTACAACTATCAGACAATGGCCCAATACGCATTTTCTTCGGCCACCAAAACGACTTCCAGCACAGAGTTGGACAAGGATCGTTATTACCGGGCCGTTCTGCGCGGGCCTAAGGCCGATGGCAAGAAGCCTAAGCTGAAAGTGACGTTCGCCATTCCTAAAGGATATCCAGAGAAATAGATTGGGGCAGCGGACCGGAAAAAACGAAAATGGCAAATTTTGCACGTTACCAAAATTTGCCATTTTATTTTTTCGGTCAAGGCCGTGATTATCTAAAGAAAAAGCCTCGGACCAAGATCCGAGGCTTTATTCTTTCTGTCAAAGGATTATTATGCTTCCTCCTTGCCGGCGAGCTTCTCCTTGACCTTGTCGATCGCGTCCTTAACAGTTGCGATAGTGCTTGTCTCCTCATCAGGAATCTTGATTCCGAACACTCTCTCAAACTCCATAAGAAGCTCAACTGTGTCAAGTGAATCAGCTCCGAGATCATTTGTGAAGTTGGCGCTCTCAGTCACTTCAGACTCCTCGACGCCCAGCTTGTCAACGATAATCGCTTTGACCTGCTTTACGATTTCTTCTTCAGTCATAATTGAATAAATTAAATAAGTATATTCTTGCCAATTACGCTATTAAGGCTGTCACCGGGCAAATCCGGGAACAAATAGCGTCACAAAGTAAGTAAAAAATAGTCAATATTCCAAATTTGCCTCCTTATACTGTCAAATACAAACAGGAAGGAGACAGTCAAGCCTCTATGGAATCCTTTAGGAATCAAATGGTACGGCGGCTAAGATTCAGCCATATTCTCAAGCCGTTGAGAGAATTGAGCAGATAGAAAATGTACTTTATAAGCATCACGGCCGCATTGCCCGAACCTGCTCCGCTCATAACCGCGACGGCCCACAGGGAGATCGATGAGACATTCACCAGAATCCAGATGTACCACTGTTCCATGAAAGCAAGGCTCATCAGCACCTGACCTGCTATATTCAGAATCATCACCACGGCGTCGAGGAGGATCTTCGGCTTGTCGATATATTCAATCTTTCCAGCGGCAAGCTTCGCTCCGTCCACATATAATAATATAAGGTACAACGCCGCGATGCCTATGAATATTCCGGTAGCCAGCCAGGCCCATTGGCTTCCTGTCAGCCGCCGCGCCTTCAAATGCGAGCCTTCCTCCCCGGAACGCACCTTCGCTCCCCTCTTGCTCCATTGCCAGAAACCGACGAACTGCATCGGCAGGAAATAGAACGCGTGCAAGGCGAAATTCCCCATTATCCCGTTGTCCAGATAGACAATCGTGCCGATCAGCACATCGATGAAGCCGAACACGAATGTCAGGATGTTCCCGTTGGCGGACATCACCGTGTTCACAACACCCATCACGGAGCCGAATGCCGCCAAAAGCAGCATGAAAGTCTTCACACCCGGTTGCTGAAGCTTGAATATGGTCGTGACAGTGACGGCCAGCAACATTCCGGCCACAAGGAATATGTTGAACGCGAGATTGAATCTGCTTGCCTTTGACGATGCGGTCATAATGAAACGTGTTTGATTGGCGATACAAAAAAAGAGGTCATCGATTTGATGACCTCCCTGGAGCGGAAAACGAGACTTGAACTCGCGACCCCGACCTTGGCAAGGTCGTGCTCTACCAACTGAGCTATTTCCGCAGACTTGTGACCCGTAGCATTGCTTTGGGATTACAAAGGTAGCGCTTTTTTCTTTATTCGCAAACTTTTTCTGAAATAATTTCAAAAAAATTGCGATAAAGCTCTATACCTCGATCGAAGTCTTGAATTCGGACAGGAAACGGAGGTCGTTCTCGAAGTAGTGACGGAGGTCATTGACCTGCCACTTGAGCATCGCGATACGCTCCAGACCCATTCCGAATGCGAATCCGCTGTACTTCTTGCTGTCGATGCCGGAAGCCTCAAGGACGTTAGGGTCAACCATTCCGCAACCCATGATCTCCAGCCAGCCTGTTCCCTTGCAGATGTTGCAGCCCTTGCCGTGGCAGATGTTGCAGCTGACGTCGATCTCGCTCGACGGCTCGGTGAACGGAAAGTAGGAAGGACGCATTCTGATCTGGGTGTCCGGACCGAACATCTCGCGGGCGAAAAGAAGGATCGCCTGCTTGAGGTCGGCGAACGTCACGTTCTCGTCAATGTAAAGGCCCTCGACCTGATGGAAGATGCAGTGCGCACGGGCGGAGATCGCCTCGTTCCTGAACACGCGTCCCGGGCAGATCACACGGATCGGAAGCTTCATGGTCTCCATCGCGCGGACCTGGACGGAAGACGTATGTGTTCTGAGCAACAGCGGGTCAGGATGGCCTGCGGACACGAAGAAAGTGTCCTGCATGTCTCTCGCTGGGTGGTTCAGAGGGAAATTCAGAGCCTCGAACACATGATAGTCGTCCTCAATCTCAGGACCCTCGGCCACATCATAGCCGAACTTTCTGAATATGTCCACGATCTCCTGACGGACAATCGACACAGGATGCCTGGAGCCGAGTTCAAAAGGAACCCCCGGCATGGAAAGATCCTCCTTAGGCCCATCAGACGCACCCTCCGAAGCCGCCTGCTCTTTCATTTCGTCAATCTTGGCCTGCGCGGCCTGCTTGAGTTCGTTTATCTTGCGGCCAAACTCCTTCTTGAGCTCCGGACCGTATGTCCTGAACTCATCAAACAGTTTGGTGATCTCTCCTTTCTTGCCGAGAAGCCTTACACGAGCCTCCTCTACTTCCTTGGCGGTCTTGCAATTCAGCTCGCTGACATGCGCGAGCAGCTTTTCTATTTCTTCTTTCATAATATTCCCGAAATATTCCTGCAAAGTTAATCATTTTCCTGCAGTTTGGCGGAAGACTTTTCCATCTTCGCCTTTCTTTTTTCACGCGCCTTCTTGTCGCGAGCGGCGCCATTCTTCAAATATTTATCCCACTGATTGTCATTAAGCACCTTACGGAATGCGACATAGATGTTCTCGGCCCATTTGTCACTGGTTCTCGTGTAGATGTCGAAGTTAGACACTTTGGCCGAGGACAGGTTGTTCATCTCTTCCTGCATGGCACGGTAATCATGATTCAGAATGGAGTCCACGTAAAACACCTGCCAATCCTCAAGCTTTAGCGTCATCTCCAGTCTGTCAACCTCTTTCTGAATGAACTCGGACAGTTTCTTCTCCTGTTCCTCAGGACTTGGCGGATTCTGCTGCGCGAAAGCCAAAGGCATCGAAATGACCAGACATGCGACCGCAAGAAAAATATTTTTCATATCTTTACACTTTATTAATGGGATAACAAATTTAAACAATAATTACGTTAATCGCAAAATGGCTAAAAATTCAACCATCTACGCGCTCCTGACCGCCTTCGGCGTGCTCACGGCAAGCTTCAGGGCTGATGCCTGCACCAACATCATCGTGACAAGGGGAGCCAGCACCGACAACTCGAACATAATCTCCTACGCGGCGGACTCGCACGTCCTCTACGGAGAGCTGTACTTCCACCCGGCCGCCGACTGGAAAGCCGGCTCGATGCTCGACATCATCAATTGGGACTCCTACAAGCCGATGGGACAGATTCCTCAGATCGCGCACACCTACAAGACAGTCGGGAATATGAACGAGCATCAGCTCATCATCGCCGAAACCACCTGGGGCGGGAGACCTGAGCTGGAGGACAGCACGGCGATAATGGACTATGGCTCACTGATCTACGTCGCCCTGCAAAGAGCCCGCACGGCAAAGGAAGCGATCCAAGTCATCGTGGATCTGGCCAATGAATATGGATATGCTTCCGAAGGCGAGACATTCTCGATAGCGGACAAGGACGAGGCCTGGATAATGGACCTCATCGGAAAGGGCTGCGAGATGAAGGACGGAAAGAACATCCGCAAGGGATTCGTGTGGGTGGCCATGAGGATTCCTGACGGTTACATCTGCTCGCACGCCAACCAGGCACGCATCCAGACATTCCCGCTGAACGACCCTGAGAACTGCCTCTACGCCCCTGACGTGATCTCCTTCGCGAGGGAGAAAGGCTACTTCGACGGCAAGGACGAGGACTTCGACTTCAGCGCGGCTTACTGCCCGGCCGATTTCGGAACCGTCAGAGGTTGCGACGCAAGAGCCTGGAGCGCCTTCAACATCCTCTGCGACGGCCAGTTCACCTACGAAAAGGACGGCAAGACCATCACCGAGCCGGCCTCGGCCTACTATGACTACATCACCGGCAAGGATCTCAGCCACAGGATGCCTCTTTTCGTGAAACCGGCCAGAAAGATTTCCGTAAAGAACGTCGCAGATGCGATGAGAGACCACTTCGAGGGCACTCCGCTGGATATGACCACCGACATCGGAGCCGGCGGCAACGCCCTTCCTTACAGATGGAGACCGATGGGATTCGAGTACAAGGGCTGGAGCTATGTCAACGAAAGGGCCATCGCCACCCAGCAGACCGGATTCTGGTTCGTGGGCCAGTCAAGGCATGACCTTCCGGACGTTGTCGGAGGAGTCATCTGGTTCGGAACCGATGACGCGGCGACATCCTACGTCACCCCGATCTACACCTGCACGGACAAGGTTCCGGAGTGCTTCAGGGTGGGCAACGGGAATATGCTGAAATACTCCCCTACCGCGTCATTCTGGATCAACAACCGTGTCGCCAACGCCTGCTACAAGGCCTACAACATTATGGCTCCGACAGTTAAGGAAGCTATCGACAATTTTGAGAACGAGCAGATGGGCTCAAAACTTGCAGAGATGGACCGCAAGGCTCTGAAAGCCTATAACGCCATACTCCCGAAAGCCGAGAGGAAAGGCCTGGACAGCAAGGACTGGTTCGCGTCCGTCAGGAAGATGCTCACTGAATATTCAGTAGGCACAGCCCAGAAACAGTTCGAGAACTGGGTCGCCCTTGAGGAACTGCTTCTGGTGAAGTTCATCGACGGCAACGTCAAGGCCCAGAACACCGACGGCTCGTTCAAGCATTCAAAGTGGCACGAGGGCACTCCTGCAGGGCTTAGCCAGCCTGGCTACACCGAGAAGTGGAGAGAGGCCGTCGTGAAGGATCACGGGGATGTGATCAGGGAAAGGTAAAAAAGATATTCACGAATTATGCGGAGACTGTTTCTGATAATGATTCTGCTGCTGTGCTGTGCGGTTTCCTTCGCTCAGACCTGCACCGTTTCCGGTACGGTCCTGAACAAGAAGACCAAGGAGCCGGTGGAATTTGCGACCGTGGTGGCCGTGGAATGCGAGCAATGGGCCGTCGCCGATGACAAAGGGCGTTTCACTCTCAAGAACATTCCCGCAGGGAAGAACACACTCAGCGTGTCGTGTCTTGGTTTCGTCACCGACACCAAGACAGTCATCATAAGCAAGGATCTGACCGGCTACAGAGCTTTCCTCAGTGAAGACAACCTTACCCTTGAAGGGGTTGTCGTGACCGCGAAAGAAAATGAGAACAGCGCCACGACCAGCCGCACGATGGACAGAACGGCACTCGATCATGTCCAAATGGTCAGCCTTGCGGACATCGGCGGACTCCTGCCGGGCGGAGCGACAACCAACCCAAGTCTGCTCTCCACCCAGAGGTTCAACATCAGGGCAGGAGGAAGCACCGAGGCTGGAAACGCATCCTTCGGAACGGCCGTGGAGGTTGATGGCGTGAGACTCTCCAACAACGCCAGCTTCTCCGGAGTCAACGGAGTGGCGGTCAACAACATAGCCTCCAGCAATGTAGAATCCGTCGAGGTAATCTCAGGAGTGCCGTCCGTTGAGTATGGCGATGTCGGGGCGGGAATAGTCAAGGTCAACACCAAGAAGGGCATCGCCCCTTACACGGTGACGATGACGACCAACCCTAAGACGAAGCAGTTCTCCGTCAGCAAAGGCTACGGCCTGGGGCAGACCAAACGAGGAAGCTCCGCCGGAGTACTGAACGCCAGCGCCGAATATACATATTCAGTGGATGACAGCCGCTCCCCTTACACATCCTACGACAGGAAGCAGCTATCGCTGATCTACTCCAACCTTTTCAATTCGGGAATATTCAGTGACGCTCCGCTGAGGTTCTCCGCCGGATTTTCCGGCAACATCGGAGGGACCGACTCTAAGGCTGACCCTGACCTTCTGACAGGCACATACGAGAAGCAGAAGGACAACACCCTCAGGGCCAATGTCGAGATGAACTGGCTGCTGAGCAAGCCGTGGATCACCAATCTGGAGTTAAAAGGCTCGGTTGTCAGGTCGGACAGGCTCAGCGAGACAAAAAACAGGTACTCCAGCGCGGCCGGAACAGTGTCGCTGCACGGCAAGGAGGAAGGCTACTATGTGGCCGAGGACTATTCCTCAAATCCTGACGCGGCGGCGATCATGATCTCTCCCGGCTACTGGTACAACACGATGTTCCTGGACGACAAGCCGTTCTCCTACAAGCTGACTCTCAAGAGCAACTGGGCGAGGAAGTTCGGTTCCGTCAGCAACAAGCTCAAACTTGGGGCGGACTGGAACGCCGACGCGAATTTCGGGAAGGGGCAATATTCCGAAGACCTCAGCAACGCTCCCTCATACAGGACCTACGACTACAGCGAGATCCCGTTTATGAACAATCTCGCCCTGTTCGCGGAAGACAACATCTCCATCCCGGTCGGCAAGGAATCCCACCTGAACCTGATCGCAGGACTAAGGGCCGAGAACACGTTCATCAAGGGCTCTGAATATGGCACCGTCACAAGCCTGTCACCAAGGTTCAACGCTAAATATTCAGTATTCTCCGCCAAGGGGCGCAGGGACAGGTTTGTCCGCGGCCTCGCGTTCAGGGCAAGCTGGGGTGTGGCAGTGAAGCAGCCTTCGTTCTCGATTCTCTACCCGCAGCCAAGCTACAGGGATCTTGTGGTGTTCAACCCTCCGACGGCAAGCGACGGCAAGGCCTACTACGCCTACTATGTGATGCCGACAACCGTTGAATATAACCCCGACCTTGTCTGGCAAAGGAACCATCAGGGCGAGCTCGGAATGGAAATAAACCTTGCCGGCACAAGAATATCCCTGGCCGGATTCTGGAACAGGACTGTCAAGGCGTTCACGACCAACAACGCCTACGACCCGTTCTCCTACAACTACACGGACCAGAAAGCGCTTGAGTCCTGCACAATACCCGTGGACGACAGGATCTACAGCGTTGACCGCAAGACAGGAGTGGTGACAGTCACCGACAAGACAGGGGGACTTACTCCGGAAACCATAAACGGAGTGACCAGAGAGTCTCTGGTAAGCAGGACTTACGCCGCTAACAGCGGGGCCCAGGTAAACCGCTACGGTCTTGAATGGGTGATTGATTTCAAAAGGATAAATCCGATCAACACGGACATACGCCTTGACGGAAACTATTACGCTTACAGAACTGTCAACCAAGACCTTCTGGCATATTCACCGACCTCTCAAAGGATGGTTGACAACACTCCGTACAAGTACATCGGGTGGTATGTCGGCGGCAACGGAACGAGCAACGGCAGCGAGTCCAGAATGATGAGGATGAACCTGAACATCACCACGCATATTCCCCGTGTCAGGATGATCGTCTCCGTGAAACTGGAAGGGACGCTGCTGAGATATTCAAGAAACCTCAGCGAAACCGAAGGAGGCACAAGGACTTACGCCGTCGATGACAATTCCTCATACCTTCCGGGTTCGGATCCTTCGTTTATGGACAGGAGGGTGATCGCCGTCACCTATCCGGAATATTACTCCAGCTACTGGGATCCGACCCCTAAGCCGTTCCTCCAAGATTTCCTGTGGGCGAGGGACAACGACAAGGATTTGTACAACAATCTGTGCAATCTCGTGTCAAGGACAGCCTTCACGTATAATTACCAGAAGGAGTACATCACGCCTTACTTCTCGGCAAACTTCAGCGTGACGAAAGAGATCGGGGACATCGCCTCCATCTCATTCTACGCCAACAATTTCTTCCGGAATCTGGGTCAGGTTTACTCCACGAAGACGCAGCGATATTTCTCGGTGACAGGTACTGGCTATGCTCCAAATTTTTACTATGGTCTGACATTAAGGCTGAAATTTTAGACAACGAACTATAAAACAACAAAAACAAAAAGTCATGAAAAAGTTAATCTACATTCTTCTCGCGACAGCCGCCACATTCACGGCCTGCAAGAAAGACGAGAGCGCGAAAATCAACGATGTCACCGTCCAGGTTCTGATCGGCGACGAGCCGGTGACTGACGCTGTCGAGGTGACAGTCACCGACAAGTCCACCTCCACGGCCTACAAGGCCACGACTGTAGGCGGTACGGCGACATTCCGGCTTGTGGCTGGAATCTACGAGGCTTCAGCGACATTTTACAAGGAGTCAAGCATCTACAACGGAACCAATTCAGCTGTGACTGTTGTTGACGGTGGTGCCAACAGTTTCACTCTCAACCTCACAGCCTCAACCACCAGTCAGATCATCATCAAAGAGTTGTACGTCGGTGGATGCATGGACAATGAAGGGGCCAAGGACTACGCTTTGGACAAATATGTTATCTTGTACAACAACTCCCCTCTCGAAGCGGATGCGAGCAAAATGGCTTTCGGTATAGGAAGTCCCGCCAACTCTAACTCCATCAACTACTACCTTAAAGATGGCAACCTTACTTACTCCGATTATATTCCTGCTTGGAATGCAGTCTGGTGGTTCCAAAAGGAAGTGAAAATCGCTCCATACTCACAAATTGTCATCTCAATCACCGGAGCCATCAATCACACCGAGACCTACAGCAAATCAGTGGATCTGAGCAAGGCCGACTATGTTTTCTACGACCCTGAGGTCTTCAGTCTGGCCAGCAACTATCCAGCTCCTTCAGCATCCATCCCTTCAGATAATTATCTAAAGACTTACTGCTATGGATTGGGTACCGCCTGGGCCATTTCCAAGACATCTCCGGCTTTCTTTATCTTCTCTCCGGAAGGGGGTATGACAGCTAAAGCATTTGTAACAAATCCAGACAACATAGAGTCTCCGACAGGGAAACAGGCTTTCAACTGCGCCAAAATCCCGCTCGGTTGGATTAAGGACGGAGTCGAGGTTTACGACTACGCCAACATCCAGAAATCACACAAGAGGCTTCTTGACAGCGTGGACGCAGGCTACGTAACATTCACGAACAAGAGCGGCTACACCATCTACAGGAATGTTGACAAGGAGGCCACCGAGGCTCTTGCCGAGAACGAAGGCAAGCTGGTCTATAACTATGCCGGTGGCACGGATGATTTTGAGGGTGGCTCGACCGATCCTTCCGGAATCGACGCCGAGGCATCCATCGCCAAGGGAGCCCACATCATCTATAAGGACACCAACAACTCCAGGAACGACTTCCACCAAAGGAAGGTCGCCTCAATCAAGAAATAAATATGGGTTCAAGAATCCTGTCGTTTATAGGATTGTTCATCCTCTCCGCTTTTCCGGCCTGGTCCCAGACCGGAGAGTGGAAGGATGAATATTCCCGTTTCACAGACCTTACCCCTTGGGTGCGGTCCTCCAATCCTGCCGGAATAGCTACCCTGCCGGTGGACAAGACCTCAACCGTCAGGGCAAGCCTTGAGAAGGAGAACGGAGGATTGATGGACCTGCACGAAAGCCGTGACTGCTTCAGACCAAGCCTCGACGCGGCTTCCTACATGAGAATCACCGACCGGATCACATTCTACGGCCGGATGAACTACAGTTATTTCAAGGGCAAGGATATGGGAGGCCAGATCCTGATGGACCCTTACTACAACCCGGTAAATTTCCTCGAAAGCGTGGACACCACGACAGGGACGAAGACCTTGGAGGAATATACCCTTGAAGGCGCGATGGCATATTCATTGAATGACAGGCTTACGCTTGCTGGCAAGGTCAGCTACCAGAGCGCGGACTACGCCAAGCGCAAGGATCCAAGGTCGTACAACCAATGGATGGATCTGGACGCATCGGTCGGGGCAAGATATTCATTGGCGGACGGGAAAACCGCCTTCGGAGTCAGCCTGAACTATGTGAAGACGGTCGAGACCGTGGCGGAGAAGCTTTTCGGCACGATTGACAGACAGTACTACTGCTTTGTCGATTACGGCGGCAGTTTCGGCAAGGTCGAGGTTATCGACGGCGACAACGGCTATCTTTCCGTCTCCAACGAGCGCCCGATGTTCAATCAGTTTTTCGGGGGAAACGCACAGGCGGGATTCAAGGCCGGCGGCGTAGACGCTTTTCTGGATATTGGGGCGGCCTACCGCAAAGGCTATTTCGGCAAGAAGGCCAGCGGCTCGGTACGGTTCTGCGATTTCGACGGGATGAGGTACAATCTGAACGCCAGGATCTCGTTCAAGACCGGGAATCTGCTCAACAGGATCGACGGAAGCTGGAATATGATGACTTCCCTCAACAAGGAAAATTCCTACAGGGTCTCCACCCAGCCGGGACAGAATCCGGAGATCCAGTACTTCGGAAGTCAGGAGGTCGGGGACAAGACCGTCGGAAGCATCAACGCAAGGTACACTATCGAAAGGCAGGCCGATGGCTCCGCGGGCATATTCATCCCATCGCCTTGGACGGTGTCGGTCGGCTTTGGCAGGTTCTTTTTGGACCAGACCGCCACTTCCTATCCTTTCTACAGAAAGCAGAGGCTGGCACAGAACACCGTCAACGCGGTGGCTGTCAAGAACTTCAAGATGCGGAGCGATTTCCTGTCACTCACTCTCGGAGCGGATTACTCATTCGCCGGGGACAACCTTAAAAACGAGGACGGGCAATATTCATCAGCCACGGGGAACCCTCGCTCCAATGAAACCTACCTGAACAGAAACTTTGAATATTTCGACGCCTCCTCGGTAGGGGGCGAAGCCTCGGTACGCTACACTCTGTTCAGAAAGACTCAGAAGCGGCGTTATTCGGTGTTTATGGATCTGACAGACAGCTACCGACATCTGACCTCGGATCCGGAATACCTTACAGGGAACTACAGGAACACAATCATATTCACAATAGGATGCAATTTTTAAAAACTCTTTTCATCACGTCGGCCACATTGGCGTTGGGTGCGCTCAGTCTGACCGCACAGCCTCTGCCGGTGGACGGACAGATCATGACAGGAAAACTTGACAACGGACTGACTTACTATGTCAGGCATAGCGCGAATCCTGCCGGAGTGGCGGATTTCTACATCGTGCACAATGTCGGCGCGCTTCAGGAGGATGACAACCAGAACGGCCTCGCACATTTTCTGGAGCATATGGCATTCAACGGAATCAAGCATTACCCAGGAAAGGAAATGCTGGAGTTCCTTGGGAAAAACGGCGTCCGCTTCGGGGCCAACGTGAACGCTTTCACGTCCAGGAGCGAGACCTGCTACCACATTGACGGAGCGCCGGTCGCCAGAGAGTCGTTCGTGGACTCCGTGCTGCTTATCCTGCACGACTGGTCGGGCGACATCCTCTGCGAGCAGGACGAACTTGACAACGAAAGAGGGGTCATCCGAGAGGAGTGGAGACGAGGCTTCGACTCGCGCCGTACCTTGTTCACCGCACAGACCAATCTTGTCTATCAGGGAGCGAAACAGACAAAGAGAACCGTCCTCGGATCACTTGACGTAATCAACAATTTCAAGAGGGAGGATATTCTTAATTTCTATCACAAATGGTACCGTCCTGATCTTCAGGCGATAATAGTGGTCGGAGACATTGATGCCGAACAAATGGAGAAGAAGATCATCAAGCGGTTCTCTGACATTCCAAAGGCCGTGAACCCGACTCCGAAGGAGGTCTACCTCGCACCGAAGGCTGACGGTCCGATCTTCGAGAACCTGATCGATTCCACACTGAGCTTCACCGCCCTCAAGGTTTTCTACAGAATGCCTTACCCGGCCCGTGAGATCCGCGGCACGGAAGGGTTCTACAAGGACCTTTACATCCGTGACATTCTGGCCAACATTATGACCGAAAGGATGAAGGAGCAGGTGCGCACCGGGAAAGCCGAGGCCAAGTCAGCGGTGATGGTGAACTATGCCGAGTCCAGCGACTACTATGTGGATCTTTACACAATCCTTGGCAAAAAGGACGGCAACCTGCTGGACCTCATCGACTTCTACGCTGGAAACGAGAAATCGATGATTGAATATGGTGTCTCGCAAGACGAGATCGAGGCCGCGAAGATGCTGGTCAGGAAGCGCTACCATCTCGACAGGCCGAAGAAGGCCGAATCACTTCGTAATGAAGACTTTGTGGGAGTCTGCCACAATAATTTCGTCAGCGGGGCCGCGCTCACCGATCCTGCCACACTGCACGGAATCCAGAACAGAATCCTCAAGGACATCTCTCTGGAGGATGTCAAGCCATACGTTGCCAAAGTTTTCTCCGAGAGCGACAGGATATATTCCTGGTTCGCCAATCCTAAGGATTTGGCCAAGGTTCCGTCCTTGGAGGACACCAAGGCCAGACTCGCTCAGGTCAGGGCACGTGAGGCCAAGCCGAATTTCCTGACATTCAACAAGATCGACCTCACGGTCAACTACCCGGAAGGAACGATTGTAAAGGAAAACAACGTCAAAGGGCTGGACGGGACGAAGGAATGGACCCTCAGCAACGGAGCCAAGGTTTACTGGACCGCCGTGAAGGATTCCAAAGTGACACCGGACCTCTCCCTGCTCGTTTACTTTGACTCGGGCTACAACGCCCTCCCTCAGGACAGGTTCGCATCCTCGCTTTTCGCCGGGGAGTTCATCAGGGCCAACGCCGGATTCCGTGGAGCGACCGCTGACGAGATCGGAAAGATGCCGGATTGCGGTGGGATTTCCCGCTCGCTCAGGATAAGCGACAGGTTCGCGGGCATATTCACGACAGCTCCTGCGAAGAAGGCGGAGAACGCCTTCCGTATCGCCGCACTTACGGTGACAGACCCGTTCCTGCCTCAGGCCAAGGTTCTGCAGCAGATGAAGGACAAGAAACTCGAATCACTCAGCGAGCCGAAAAAAGATGCCGTCAGGTTCAGCGAAGCCTGTGACTCGATCATCTACGGAAACCATCCGTGGTCGGTGGACATTGACTCCGCCGCCGTGGATGGCGTGGATATGGATCTGGCTGAAGAGATCTACAGCAGGGAGTTCAATCCCGCCGCAGGAATGACGCTCTTTATAGCCAGCAACCTCGACGAGACAACGATCAAGGAATATGTCCGCAAGTACATCGCCACGATTCCAACAGACGGCAAGACCTTCACTAAAGCAAAAGTTAGGGAACGCATACCGGCATTCAAGGGTACGCAGGTATATTCAATGACAGGCAAGAAAGAGATCAACCCTTACACGATCGTGACCAGAATGTTCTCCTCGAAGGTAAAGCCGACCCCAAAGAATCTGGCCGCCGTTGATTTTGTGGACTACATTCTGTCCCAGAGGCTTCTGAATCAGATCCGTGAGAACCGTGGAGGAACGTACACCATCAGGTTCAACTCCTATGTGAGCGTCAGGGAGAAAGGCAGAAGCGAGTCCGAGATCACGTTCAAGACAAGGCCTGATCTTTATGAGGTTCTGGTCGGAGACCTTGACGACATCGTTTCCGGGTTTTGCTCCGGCGGCCCTTCCGAGAAAGAGCTTGAGGAGGCCAGAAAATGGCTGATCAAGAACGAGACTGAGTCCAAGGCAAAGAAAGCGATGTCGATGCCTCACAGGAACTCTCAGGTGATGAACTATGTAAGGAACGGAATCAATCCGAACATCGACAGGGTGGCCGCATACGGCAGCGTCACCGCTGAGGATGTACGCAAAGTGGCCGGAAAACTGACCGGAAAGAACGTCCTTACAACCATTTACACAGAAGAATAGACTTTTGATGAAAGCAAGAAGACTGGTTTTGACGGCTGTGGCGCTGATGTTCGGCACCACGGCTTTTGCTGATGAGGGGATGTGGATGATTCAGGACATCAACGAGGCGCTGGAGAAGAACATGAGGGCGCGCGGGCTCAAGCTGGCGGCCAATGAGATCTACAATGACGAGGCTCCCGGGACGGCGGTCGCGGACGCGGTCGTGTCAATCGGATTCTACTGTACCGGAAGCGTGATCTCCGACCAGGGCCTGATCATCACCAACCATCACTGCGCGTATTCGAACATCGCGAAGCTCAGTACCCCTGAGCACAACTATCTGGAGGACGGGTTCTGGGCGATGACAAGCGAGCAGGAGATCCCTGTTGAAGGAGAGAAGGTCTTCTTCCTGAAAAGGGTATTCGATGTCACAGAGGAAGTCAAGGGGCTTACCAAGGAACTCCGCTCCGCCGGCAAGCCGTGCGGAATGAGGAAGATCAGCGCGATGATGGAGGAACGGTACAACAAGGCCACGGGACTGGAGTGCATCCTGAGCAGCATGTGGGCCGGAGAAAAGTACTATATGTCCGTTTACAAGGTCTATACCGACCTCAGGCTCGTCGCCGCTCCTCCGCAGAGCATAGGCTACTTCGGAGGGAATCAAGACAATTGGACCTGGCCTCGCCACAACTGTGACTTCACGATCTACAGGATATACGAGGACGGGAAGCCTGTGACAAGGGAAAAAAGCCTGAGAATCTCCCGCGCCGGGTACTATCCCGGGTCGTTCACCATGGTGATCGGTTACCCGGGAAGGACGAACAGATATTCCTCATCCGCAGAGATAAACTATCAGGAAAAAGTCAGCCTCCCGGTGTCAAACGCGATCCGTGGCGGGCAGATGGGCATCATCCGCAAGTGGATGGATGCCGATCCGCAGGTCAGGATGAAATACTCGGACTGGTTCTTCTCGCTGAGTAATGTGCAGGAGAACAATGAGGGTATGGTCCGATGCTTCAAGAGGTTCTGGGTCAAGGACGAAAAGGTCGCACAGGAGCGTGAGATGCAGAGATGGATCAACGCGGCGGCCAACCGCAGGGCGATGTGGGAGAATCTGATTCCGGATCTAAAGGAAGCATATTCACTGACAGAAAGCATCGAGAAGGACAAGGTCTTTTTCCGCGAGACCATATTCCGTGGAACATACATCAGCCGCTACCTTCTCCGCGCGGGAAACACCTCAACCGTGGAAAAAGCCAAGGAAGCGCTGAGGGAAGGAGCCGCCGCCACTGATGCCAGAGTGGAAAAAGAACTTCTTGAATATGCCTGCAAGGAATATTTCGACAACCTGGAGTCATACTATTTCGGGAAGTACCAAAGCAAGATGCAGGACCGTTTCGGGAATGACTACAAAGCCATGGCTGAATATCTTTGGAACAAGAGCGTGATCTCTTCCGCAAAGCGGATCGAAGACATCCAGTCAATCGACGATGTAAAGAAAGATCCGCTCAGACTGTTCCTGACCGACACCCCGATAATGACCTTCAACAACAGGAACGGCCAAGCCAAGAAAATGCAGGATGTTTCCCACCTTGAAAAGGAATATAAAAAGGCGCTCTACTGGATGAAGTTCCACAAGGACGTTGAGCAATACCCTGACGCGAACTCCACTATGAGAATCACTTACGGCACGGTGGGAGGCCTTCAGCCGAATGATGGCATCATGTATGATTGGTTCACTACGCCTAAAGGCATCCTTCAGAAATATAATCCCGCCGACCACGACTACACTCTCACGGAGAGGCAGAAAAAACTTCTGGAAAAGGGTCGCTGGGGGCGTTGGGGAACCAATGTCGGCGGCAAACGCACGATGATTGTCGATTTCATGACGGACAATGACATCACGGGCGGCAATTCGGGCAGCCCGGTTCTGAACGCAAAAGGCGAGCTCATCGGATTGGCCTTCGACGGCAATCTCGAATCACTCGCCAGTGACGCGTCCTACACTCAGGGCTATAACAAATGCATCAACACAGACATCCGCTATGTGATGTGGGTCTTGGACAAGTACGCCGGGATGAAGCGCATCGTCCGGGAAATCAACTTCGCCCAATAGCAAAAGGGGCTGACCCAAAAGGGCAGCCCCCTTTGCATTTCATCAACCCCCAGTCACTCCGTGACAGCCCCTGAGGGGCATGGGGAAGGGATTCCCCAAACCCCTTCGGTCGCTTTGCTCCGAGTCTCGTGACTTTTGAGTCATCCTCTTGATTTTACTGTTTGTCGTTCAGGACAATCTGGCCACCGGCCACATCGACCTCGATGACGGAGTCCTTGTGGACGGTTCCCGCAAGGATGGCCTTGGCAAGCTGGTTGACAAGCTCACGCTGCATCAACCTCTTGATAGGACGGGCACCGTAAGCCGGATCGTAGCCGCCTGTCACCATGTGATCCTCGAAAGCCTTTGTGAACTCGATGGTGACACCTTCCTCGGAGAGCCTGTTCTGAAGCTGCTTCATCTGGATATGAAGAATATCACGGATGTCATTCTGAGTCAGCGGATCGAACATTATGATCTCATCGATTCGGTTCAGGAACTCCGGCCTTACCGTAGTCTTGAGCACGTCCATCACCTTCTCCTTACACTCGTCCAGAAGCTCACGCCTTGTGGCGATCGCCCTCATCTCCTCGGCCGGATCAACGCCTGGCTTTCCGACGGCCGGAAGCCTGTCCATATAGCCCTGGATGATGTCCGAGCCCACATTGGAGGTCATTATAAGGATTGTGTTCTTGAAGTCCACAGTACGGCCCTTGTTGTCGGTCAGACGGCCGTCGTCCAGAACCTGCAGAAGGACGTTGAACACATCCGGATGCGCCTTCTCGATCTCATCCAACAGGATGACTGAATAAGGTTTGCGTCTTACGGCCTCGGTGAGCTGTCCACCCTCGTCGTAGCCGACGTATCCCGGAGGCGCGCCGACCAGACGGCTGACTGTGTGACGTTCCTGATATTCACTCATGTCGATCCTCGTGATCATGTTCTCGTCATTGAACAGAAACTCCGCAAGAGCTTTTGCCAGTTCAGTCTTACCGACACCGGTCGTACCCATAAAGAGGAACGAGCCGATCGGCCTCTTCTCGTTGGACAGTCCGGCCCTGCTGCGGCGGACAGCGTCAGCGACAGCCTGAATGGCCTGATCCTGACCTACCACCCTCTTGTGCAGTTCGCTCTCGATGCGCAGAAGCTTCTCCTTCTCGCTCTCAAGCATCTTCTGTACCGGGATTCCGGTCCACTTGGCGACAACCTCTGCGATATCCTGTGGGGTAACCGCCTCGGTGACAATCGGATCCTTGATCTCGGCCTGTTTCCTGGTCAGCTCGTCAATCTTCTTCTGAGCCTCGGCGATCTTGCCGTAACGGAGCTCGGCTACCTTGCCGTAGTCCCCCGCCCTTTCGGCTGCCTGGGACTGGATCTTGTAATCCTCGATCTCCTGACGCGCTTCCTGAAGGCCTGAAAGAATGCCCTTCTCGTCATTCCATCTCTTCATCAGAGCCTCCCTCTCGGCCATCTTGTCGGAAAGTTCCTTCTGAATCTTCTCGGACTTCAGGGACGTTCCCTCACGCTTGATGGCCTCCTTCTCGATCTCCAGCTGACGGATGTCACTGTTGAGCTCGGCGATAGGCTCCGGAACGGAGTTCATCTCCAAACGCAGCTTGGACGCGGCCTCGTCCACAAGGTCGATGGCCTTGTCCGGCAGGAACCTGTTCGTGATGTACCGGTGTGAAAGATTGACTGCGGCGATCAGCGCGTCATCCTCGATCTTCACACGGTGATGGTTCTCGTACTTCTCCTTCAGACCTCTCATGATGGCGATTGACTCGGCCGGTGACGGCTCATCGACCAGAACCATCTGGAATCGTCTCTCAAGCGCCTTGTCGGTCTCGAAGTACTTCTGGTACTCGTCCAAAGTCGTCGAGCCGATTGTCCTCAGCTCACCTCTGGCAAGCGCAGGCTTAAGAATATTGGAGGCATCCATCGCACCGGACGAACGGCCCGCCCCCACAAGGGTGTGGATCTCATCGATGAACAGGATGATCTCACCGGCGCTGTCAACCACTTCCTTGACAACTCCTTTCAGACGCTCCTCGAACTCACCCTGGTACTTCGCACCGGCGATCAAGGCACCCATGTCCAATGAATATACCTTCTTGCTCTTAAGGTTTTCCGGAACGTCACCGTCCACGATCTTCTGGGCGATGCCTTCGGAGATGGCTGTCTTACCGACACCCGGCTCACCTACAAGTATAGGATTGTTCTTGGTCCTTCTGCTCAGAATCTGCAGAACCCTACGGATCTCCTCGTCCCTGCCGATGACAGGATCGAGCTTTCCCTTCGCGGCCTGTTCGTTGAGGTTGATTGCGAATTTAGGCAAGAACTCCAATGATTTGTTGTTTGTATTGTTTTCCATAATTTCTCTCCTTTTCGGTCTCGGGACACTTCCGCTCGCGGCCCACGCCGGTTCACGTGACGGTAACAAAAAGACCGTCCGGTCCTAAGACCAGACGGTTCAGAGTCAAATTATGTTCCACAGCCCGAAAGCTGACAAAATGTCAGTTATTCGGCGGAAGAATCAGCGGCTGGAGCTTCCTGGGCAGGATTGGCCTGCTGTACAGGAGCTGAAGGGAACTCAGGCTGGGCCGCTGTGTTCTCGATCTTCTCGGTCACGTCAACACCGGAAACGGTGGTTCTGGTCGTGAACGCCGTAATGATGGAAACAACGAGAATGAAAGTGACAAGACCCCAGGAAACCTTCTCAAGGATGTCAGCGGTCTGTCTTACGCCAAGAGTCTGGTTGGCTGAAGTAAAGTTACTGGCCATTCCCTGTCCCTTGCCGTTCTGAAGCAGCACGACGATGATCAAAAGAATCGCCGCGATGACAATAAAAACTGTGAGGAATGTAAACATATTCTTTAATTTTAATTTTCTTGTCGCAAATTTTCAATAAGGGATGCAAAGTAAGCACTTTTTTCCGGATATCGCAAGATAAGTCGGGAATAAATCTTCTTTGCCTCAACAAAATAGCCTTGATCGGCGTAAATCGCGGCCAATGTCTCGGTGCAAAAGCCGAGCTCCGGATCTTCCCTACGGCGGCCTTCAGGCTCGTCATAACGTTCGGATTTGAAGTTGGAGAAGACATTGTCCTCGTCCTTCCTCACGGCGGCATACTGCTCCGGAGAGAAGAAATCTCCTCCGGCGACACGCACTGTGCGGCGATACTCCGGTTCCGCTGATGAATATTCCCGTGTAGCTTCCGCCGCTTCCGTCCGTCCCTTCGCTTCGGCACCGGAATCCGACCTGATATATTCCTTTATCAGGCGTTCCACATCCTTGTCGGAATAATCTTCACGGCGAGCGGAACGCATGATGCCGGTGATCAATGTCCGGGAAACGACGTACATGGCGGTGTCCGAGTATTGCGCCTTGCCCCATTCGCTTCCTCCGACTTTTGCCATCCTGGCACACAATTCCTTACGGGCTCCGCCGAACCAAGGGTAAAGGTTGATCACCCCGGTCAGTTCGTCCATGGTCAAGGACTGGAGATTCTTTTTGTTCCCGTCCATGACTACCACTGCGCGACGCTGGCATTGAACATGTCCTCAACCAGTTTGTCGATTATCTCCTGGCAAAGGGTGGATTCCACGGCATCCAGCGAGTTGGTGGAATCATAGTCTGAATATGCGGAGAAACTCTTCTCAAAATCATCCTCGGGATACTTCCTGTTTGTGAACTTGAGCTTCACTGTGACCGTGAGTCGGTTCTGGGCGGCCACCTCGTTGGCCGTCACGGCGGCGGCCCTGACCTCATAGCCGGTCACCTCCCCCTGAAGCTCAAGGTCTCCGTCCATCTCCACCTGCTCCAGCTTCGTAAGCTTCCTGAACTTGTCTCTCATGGCCTCGGTGAGATCATTGCTGAGATTAGGGTTCACCTTGAGGGCCTTATATTCAAAATAATTGATTGTGACCGTCTTGACATCCGGTTGGATGGATGTTCCGGAAAATGAGTAACTGACTATCGAGCAGCCGGCGAAGACCGCGGCCACAAGCAAAGAAAGCGCTATAAGAAATCTTTTCATATTCATCATTTACCATATTTCTTGCCAAGGTTGTACTTTGCTATCCAACGGTATAGAGTCCGGTCAGGCACTCCTAAATCCAAGGCCGCCAATTTTCGGTTGCCATCGTGTTTCTCAAGAGCCTTGACAATCATGTCCAACTTGGCTTTCTCAACCGAAAGATTCTGATTCTTCGGCACTCCCGCGCTGATATCCACGATCTTGCCGATCTCGCCGCCGGTCACAGGCTCACCGGAGCCCTGCCACTCGGCCTCATCAGGCTCCGGCACCGGACTGATGGCAGGACGCAAGGCCGGAGTCACAGGACGCTCCCCGGCATCCAGCCTGGCCTTGAGGTTGTCCACCTCCTGTTTGAGGTCGAATATAGCCTTGATTATCATCTGCTTGTCCGAATCAGGCATCGCTCCGCCGGAAGGTTCCGGAGCCGCCACCGGCAACAGACCGGCTTCATTCTTAGGAATATAACGGGACAAGGCTTCCGAATCCACCACACATCTCTCCGAAGCCCGGGTAAGCTTCTCGGACTCCAACGCGGTGACCGTCTCGGCGACATTTTTAAGCTGGCGGATATTTCCGGGCCAGCGGTAGTTGATCAACAGGTCAATGGCATCGTTTGTCAGGGTCACCTTGCCCATTCCGTATCTCTCGGAAAAATCCGAGGTGAATTTCCTGAACAGCAGATAAATGTCCTCCTTGCGTTCACGCAGGGCGGGCATCATTATCTGGATAGCGTTCAGCCTGTAGTACAGATCCTCGCGGAACCTGCCTTTGCCGACAGCGTAGAGAAGATTGACATTCGTGGCCGCGATGACCCTGACATCGGTCTTCTGAACCTTGGAGGACCCTACCTTGATGAACTCACCGTTTTGAAGGACCCTGAGCAGCTTTGCCTGTGAGGCAAGAGGCAACTCCCCGATCTCGTCCAGAAACAAAGTGCCTCCGTCCGCCTCCTCGAAATAGCCTTTCCTTGTCTCGATCGCACCGGTGAAAGAGCCCTTCTCGTGACCGAAAAGCTCAGAGTCAATCGTGCCTTCCGGGATCGCGCCGCAATTTACGGCAAAGTATTTGCTTGTCTTGCGGAGACTGTTCTGATGGATGATCTTTGGAATATTCTCTTTACCGACGCCGCTTTCACCTGTGACAAGGACAGTCAAGTCAGTCGGAGCCACAGCGACGGCTGTCTCCAAGGCCCGGTTAAGAGCGGCATCATTGCCGATGATGTCGTATTTGTTTTTAAGTCTTTGCAGTTCTTGTGAATCCATAGTATTTGCACAGAGTTTGGCAAAGTTAGCAAAATAATAGTTATCTTTGTATATTTGTTAGCAGCATTGGAATGCAATCTTTAATCATCAGTAATATGAAAAAGACACTCAAAATTTTTGCCGCGGCTCTCATCGGTATGGCTGCGGTCGCCTGCTCTTCAGCCGAGAAAATGGCTGAACTTGCTGACAATGTGGTCGTAAAATGCGACCCTGCGGTTCTGGAATGTGTCGCTGGCAGCATCGACGCCACTGTTACAGTGACCTATCCTGCTAAGTACTTCCACCCTAAGGCGATCCTTGAGGTCACCCCTGTTCTCGTTTACGATGGCGGCGAGGCCAAGATGACCCCGTTCATGTACCAGGGCGAGAAGGTGAAGGACAACTACAAGGTTGTCGCCAAGGCCGGCGGCACCGTGACAGAGAAAGTTCACTTTGACTATGTGGAAGGCATGGAGCAGGCTCATCTCGAGCTTCGCGGCATCGCAAAGTACAAGGCAAAGTCTTACAAGCTTCCTATAAGGAAGGTCGCCGATGGCGTCAACACCACTTACATGCTTGTGAAGGCTGCCGGACAGGTTCCTTACAAGGCTGACGGCTATCAGGCTGTCCTCCAGCAGACCGCCGAGGGCCAGATTCTCTACAACATCAACTCGGCCGATGTTCAGTCAAAGCAGCTCAAAGGACAGTCCATCACGGATTTCCAGAGCGCTCTTGAGGAGATCAAGGCCAACGAGAGAAAGACTCTTGTAGGAACAGAGGTTGTCGCTTACGCTTCACCTGACGGTGGCGAGAAGCTCAACAACACCCTTTCCGAGAAGCGTTCAAAGTCCGCCGACAAGGCTTGGGACAAAGTGATGAAGGGCAAGGACGTGGCTGATCCTGAGGTCAAGAGCATCGGTCAGGACTGGGAAGGCTTCCAGGAGCTCGTCCAGAACTCTGACATCGAAGACAAGGATCTTATCCTCCGAGTCCTCTCCATGTACAGCGATCCTGCTGTCCGTGAGAGCGAGATCAAGAACATGTCATCCGTTTACACCGAGCTGAAGAGCGGTGTTCTTCCTGAGCTCCGCCGCGCGAGGTTCATCGCCAACGTAGAGTTCAAGAACTACACGTCAGACGAGCTCATGGAGTTGGTTGAGAGCAACATCGACATCCTTGACGAGCCGGCTCTCCTCCACGCCGCCACCCTCACCAAGGATCTTGACAGCAAGGTTAAGCTTTACGACAAGGCAATCAACAAGTACGACAGCGAGAAGGCCAGGTTCAACCTTGGAGTAGCCTACCTCAACGCCAACGATGTCAAGAAGGCAGAGAAGGCTTTCGCTGATGTTCAGAAGAAGGACGCCGACCTCACCAACGCACTTGGCGTGATCGCACTCCGCAAGGGTGACTACGAGACCGCCGCCAAGAACTTCAAGAAGGCCGGCACAGACGCCGCCAAGGCCAACATCGGTGTAGTTGACATCCTCACTGGCGACTACGACAAGGCTGTAGAGGATCTCAAGGACGTGAAGGGCTGCTGCCACAACACTGTTCTCGCCTACATCCTCACAGGTCAGCTTGACAAGGCTTCCAAGGCAGCTCACTGCAAGGATGCGAAGGTTGACTACCTCAGAGCCATCATCGCCGCCCGTCAGGGCAACTTCGACCAGGTCAAGACCAACCTTGACTCCGTAGCGAAGAAAGACAAGGCTCTCGCAGAGAAGGCCACCATGGACATCGAGTTCGCTGAGTACTATAAGTAATCTTTCACTTAATAAATAACAAAAAAGCCCGGCTTCATCGCCGGGCTTTTTGTTATTTATTTGACCAGCCTCACGCCTTTCGGTAGATGGATACTGGATTTGACAGAACCGTCAGCGGATTTCCTGTGCGAGACGGTGATCGGGCCGTAAGGTGTAGGATAGGAGCCTTCCACCCATTCCAAAGAACCAAGATGAGGATTGATCCTGACCTTCTTGAATCCTGGTTCGACCGGTTCGACGCCAAGCACATGGGAACTCAGCCAGGTGGTAGGTCCGGAGGCCCAACCGTGGCAGAAACTGTGACGCAGACCGACATAGCAGTAGGCACCGCCGTCGGCGTGGATGTCGTACTTCCCTTCCGGAACGATCTCGTCAATCCTGCCGGCACCGGCGGCCTTGGAATAATCGAAATCCTCCCAGAACGTTGTCGCGCCGAGATCCAGCATCGCTCCCCAATATTCCGCGATCATCTTCATAGCCTCATCGTAGTTCCCGCTCTTGGCCAGCGCCTCAAGCATATAGTAGCCCATAAACGATGAGAATCCATTGGCTCCGCCGGCCAGAATCACATCACGGACCTCGTCAGCGCCGGCCATATTCTCAAGATAGAGAAGGGCGGCCGCCTGCTTGCTGGATGTGACGGAAGGTTTATACTCCCGCAGTTTCAAGGCCGCTGCCGAACACTCTTCTTTCAGCTTGCTGTCTCCCAGCCATCCGGCCATATCAGCTCCCGCCTCCATAGCCCTTACGGAAAGAGCCTGAAGCCCGGCGTGAATGGCATCCGGTTTCTCGGAAGTAGGCCAGTCGATGAACCGTCCGTCCTTGAAGTTCTCCTTAGATCCATCGAAGTTTGCCATCACCGTGTGCAGAAGTTCTGTCAGATAGGCGTGCTGCTCACGGAGGTAGGCAATGTCACCGTAATATTCATAAAGATGGTGCTGAATGATGATCCACCATAATGAATATGAGCATATTCCGTTCATCCAGACAGTCGGAGGGGTACTGTTCCGCACATAGTCAAGACTCTTCCGTACGACCTTGTGGTCGCCGAACACGGTGTTCACCGCCATCACCTCGGGGTGCATATCCCCTATCCAGACAAGGCGGTCCCTCTTGATGCCGTCCCAAAGATATTCCTGCATACTCAGATGAACCGTGTAGGCTCCGGTCTGCCAGATTTGGTTCAGCCTCTCGTCGCTGCAGCGGAATTGCCCGACGTAAGGGATGTCACGGTAGCGGGAGATTGCCCTGACCGCTACCAGCAGTGCCTCCGCGTCCTCACCGAGCAGGTCCAGACGCACAAAGCGGAAGCCGGTGTTGCCATATTCAACGGCCCCGAGCCAAGGGACTGAAATCTCGAAGTCCCTGACCGAATGCTCGTTGGTGGCGGTGGCGCCAGCCTCGTCAACGCTGCTCAGCGCCTCGCTCACAGACTCTCCGAAGCAGACACGGAAGCGCGCGGCCGCCTTGTCACCGGACATAGCCCTCACGATCTGAATGCCACCTTGAATCTCCTTTCCGAAGTCCAGCAGAACAGAGCTCCTGCCGTCCTTTCCGTTCCTGAATATGCAGACATTCGGTTCGTTGGTGGAAACCTGTCCGCAATACGGCCTCAGAAGGTTCTCCGTTCCGGTAACGCCACCTTCGGCAAGCATAATCCGTGTCGGAGTGATGTATTCACTCACAAACTCAGCGTCCTGACGCTGAACACTCTTTCCTTCCTGAACACGGGACACCTGTCCGGAAGCCAAGGTCGCCGCCCCCAGCAGCGCACCAAGCATAAATATCTTCTTTAACATATTCACAAACATAATGAAAAATCGTTGAATACGAAAAAGACCCGGCGGAAACCGTCGGGCCTTCAATCGTGCGGTAGGTGAGAGTCGAACTCACACGGGCTTGCGCCCACTACCCCCTCAAAGTAGCGTGTATACCATTTCACCACTACCGCAAAGTATGTCCCCCAATTGTTTGGGATTGCAAAGATAGATAATATTCCTGAAATACCAAAATTTTTTCAAGGTTTAGGCACTGATTTTTATCACCGGCAAGGAGGAAACGATAAGTCTAAAGAAATAAAAGATTTGCAAGGCCAGGTTCTGTTTATTAAAAGAATTATTTGTAACTTTGCACGCTTTCACGAGTTGGAAGCGACGGTAAATAAAATATTAACAATTTAAAACAGATTCACAATGGCTGTTAAAATCAGACTTCAGCGCCACGGTAAGAAGAATTTCGCATTCTTCCACATTGTTGTGGCAGACGCTCGCGCGCCTCGCGACGGACGTTTCATCGAGCAGCTCGGCTCTTACAACCCTAACACCAACCCTGCCACCATCATCCTTGATGGCGAGAAGGCTCTCAAATGGCTCAATGTCGGCGCTCAGCCTACACTCGTAGCCCGCAGAATCCTCTCTTACGAGGGAGTTCTCCTTAGGAAGCACCTCGATGGCGGAATCGCCAAGGGCGCTCTCACACAGGAGCAGGCCGACGCCAAATGGAACGCTTGGAAGGCGGAGAGGGACGCTAAGATCGCCGCAAAGAAGGCTGGCCTCGTAAAGGATGCCGCCGAGAAGGCCAAGGTCGCTCTTGAGGCTGAGAAGAAGGTTAACGCGGAAAGGGCCGAGGCTCTCGCAAAGAAAGCCGAGGAACTCGCCGAGGCTCAGCGCAAGGCTGCTGAAGAGGCAGCTGCAGCAAAGGCCGCCGAGGAAGCCGCGGCAGCAGCTGAGGCCGCTCCTGAGACTCCAGCGGAGGCCTAATCCGATGTCCAGGGCAAAGTCAGAACTTCTGCGTGTTGCCCGGGTACTGAAGTCCAACGGTACCGAAGGCGAAATCCTCATTGGATTCCGCGAGATAAGTCCCGAGGACCTGAACCAAAAGGAACCGGTGTTCATCACATTCGATGGACTGCCGGTTCCGTTTTTTATTGAATCTTTCTCAAGAAAAGGCACGAACCGCGCGCTGACCCATCTGACCGGAGTCAAGAACCTCGAAGACGCGGAGGAACTCGTCGGCAAGGACATATTCGCCAAGCCTGACGGCATCAATGAATATGAAGGCTCGGATGATGGACTGACAGTCGATGACCTGATTGGTTGGTCACTTCTGGACGCGGAAGGCAAGGCCGTTGGTGAAATCACTGACTACGAGGACATTCCAGGCAACACCTGTCTATATGTGGAGACAAAAGGCGGACAGGTCATGATTCCTCTGCACGAAGATCTCATCCTGTCCGTCGATGAAGACTCAAAGACCATCTCGGTGAATGTGCCCGAGGGTCTGATCTAAAATTGTTCCTAAAAGTCAACTCCTGTTCTTCTTTCGTAGTCTTCCTTGACATCAAGGTAGAAGGACACCTGCGCCGCCTGTGCGTAAGGGTAGAGCCACAGGAAACCGATTCCCAGAGTAAAGAGACACAGGATGAACCATCCGGCAAAACTAAGATAAAGGTAGAACAGGTCAAACTTGTGGCCGTACATCATGTCCTTGCTAAGGTTGATCGCCTCATTGGCCGAGAGTTCCGGCTTATCCACAAGAATGTAGTTCGTCATCGCATAGGAAAGGGTCTTTATGATCCCCGGCACAAAAAGCAGAAGCGACCAAAGGAAGACGAAGAATCTGTTCAGGAACATGCCCCAGACATGATGCCAGTAATTACCGAACCCGATCTTGAACTCGTTTGAAAGGACCTTGTCGTCACCATCCGTGAAAAGTGACTTGAAACCATTTACCAGTCCGACCAAAAGCGGGAACGAGACAAAAATACAGCCCAGAATGAAGACCGGATACCATTTCATCATGTCGGCGGCAAGCTGCAGGTTTGTCGGATCGTACGACAGCTGCATGGCCTTTATCTCATAAGGAGCGATGAAAACTGCCAAAACAGCCATATATGCCAGCACGGCAAGCACAGACGGAGCCCACCGGCCTTTCAAAGCGGCCAGAGCTTCGTTTTTATATTCCTTGTTCTCTTTCATTACGGCAATTATTTAGACTATCGAAAATCAAAAGGGGACGCGCAAAACAGCTTCTTAATGTCAACCCGATGTCAGTACTCCACAGCGACGGACGCAAGGAGAATGTCAAGACAGAATGTAGGAAGCAGCGTGGTGGAAGACACGGAAAACTTCACTGCATCCACATCGTACCCTCTTGCGGTCTTCATGTCCCAAGCCGTCCAATCCTTCACAATCTTATGCTCGGCACCGGTGTAGTCAACCAGATAGAACTCCTCAGTGCAGACCGGCATGTCGTTCTTGAAGAACGTTGCGGTCACTTTAAAGTAGTCGCCGTCAGCGATCTTTCCCTCGTCAGCCAGTTTTTCGGTGTACTTGGTGTTGTTGATGTAGAATCCAAGCACATTACAGGTGGATTTTGTAAAATAGTCCTTGTACTTGAACACGATGTCATAGCCTGACGACATCGACGGAAAGTACACCGCGTATGTCTTGTTGGCAAAACCCGTTTTCGGCTCGGTGTAACCGGCATATTTCCCGGCGGATGTGAAAATCAGAAGCTCATCCGTGTCTTCAGCGCCTCCTTTTTTCGCGGAAACCTTCCAACCGCCGCTGAAGCCTGAATTCACATCATTGCAGCTGGTGCACAATGCTGAATAGTTGTCAAGCATAATATACTTATTATAGTACAGGCTGTCAACTGTCGGATACGCCTTAGGTAAATCGAGCACATAGGAGAAATTTCCCGTCAAGGTGTAGCTCATAGTGGAAGGTTTGTTCTCGCAGGAAGCGGCGACAATGATGATGGCCGCCAGAATGAAAAGTTTGATCGAGTTTTTCATAAAAAATCACTTTATCGTTTAACTTGCCAAAGTTACAACATAATTTCAATAGTGCCAACATAATTTGTGGGGCCTGTCAACCAAATATCCTCGAAAGAGGCCTTTCCGTTTTCGAATATCGGGACAAAATCAACAATGAGGTCGGCGATGGCAGCCCTCACGATGCACGAGACACGGTCATCAGTGCCATTACTACCAATGACTCCTTGTGAATATGCGGCTAAAGCCGAAGCCACTATCCCGGTGCCACAGGCCAATGTCTCTCCCTCAACTCCTTTCTCGAATGTACGAATATTCAGAATCACTCTGTCGCCTTTCCGCTCCGGTTCCACAAAATTGACATTCGTGCCGACTGGAGCGAAATGTGGATCATGACGAAGGGCCGCGCCATCCGACTGGACAGGATATTCACTCAAGCCATGGACAAACTTGACAAGGTGGCGTGTGCCGGTGTCCAGAAAGCAGACGTGTTCCTTCGGGAATGATTGGATGCCGGACACGTCCCGCATCTGTAAGCGGACTACTCTTTCCGGAGTTGTCGGCCCGGAGGAAGTAATGATTTCCGCATGATGAAGCCCGTCCGCAGCCTCAAAAACAATATGGCCATCGTCCTTGGATATTCCCAGATCAGCGGCGAATGACACAATGCAGCGTCCTCCGTTGCCGCACATCATTCCTCCGCTTCCGTCAGGATTGTGGAAAACCATCCTGAAATCCGCCAAGTCACTGTTTTCCAGAAGTATGACTCCGTCAGCCCCGAAGCCGACATGACGGTCGCACAGATGACGGATCATTGTCGGCGAAAGGGACAGATGCCCGTCACGATTGTCAGCGAGGAGGAAATCGTTCCCGGCGCCATGGTACTTTGAGAAGCCGTACATCATTTGACCGCGCGGTCAGGGACATCCATCTTCAGATGAGGATTACGGCGTGAGTACACGCTTAGCGAAAGCGCCAGAAGCAAGGCCACGACACAGACGGCCACGAACATCACTTCAACCCAAAAGGCACCGGCCTCGCTGACTCCTTTGTCGAGATTGGTGTCGGCAAGGATTTTCCCGGCGAACATTTTGAACGACATAAGTCCAAGATTCTGAACCCAGTATATTAATGAATATGCAGTACCAAGCACTTTGTTCGGTACTATCTTAGGCACGGATGGCCACATCGCCGCCGGAACCAAGGAATAGCCGAAGCCCAGAAAGACCATACTGAGGTAGCCATAGAACGGAATTCCGGACGGGGCGAAGGCAAGCATCAGATGCGCGATAAGAGCCAGCACGGCTCCGGTGAGCATCCAGCGGGTGCCGTGGCCTATCTTGTCCACCAACAATCCGAAAATAGGGGCGAAGACAACCGTGGCGAACGGAAGCATCGAAACCATCCAGCTGGCGGCCTCGACCGGCACGTCAAATCGTGGAATCAGAATGGACGAGGCGAATTTCTTGAATGAGACCACACTGCTGTAGAAGAACACGCACAGCAGGGCAATCACGATGAAATGCTTGTTTTTCAGCAGCTTCACCACATCTGAAAAACGGAACTTATCCTCCTCGGCGGTCTCTACCGTGTCCTTCAGGCCTGCCTGGCGGTCGAACCTTGCATCCATCGCCACGAATATCGCCCACAGAACCATCCCGACAAGCATCAGGATCAATCCCAGAAATGCCGGAGAGGCTGTCTCCATCAATGAATATGTCTCCCCCACTCCCTTCTCTGCCACCAGTTTCGGCGAGATGACAAGGGCAAACGCCGTTCCGAGCCTCGCGATGGCTAGTTGGAGTCCCATGGCAAAAGCCATGTTTCCATCCTTGAACCATTTGGCTATCGATCTCGTGACCGCGACTCCGGCGATCTCGCTGCCGAGGCCGAAGAACATACATCCGACGTAAGCTATTGTCAGAGAAGTTTTCGGCGGAAGGCCTGAGGTCAGCGCATAGGCGACAAGGGCGGCGCCTCCGGCCATCATCGTGACGAAGATGGAGCCGGTGATCCTCACTCCCCACTTGTCCAGAAGCATGCCGCAGACCACCAGTCCCCCGAAGACACAGAGAACCGAATAGCCGCTGGTGTAGAGGCCGTAGTCAGCCGAGTTCCAGCCGAGCTGGAGCATCGACGGGTTCTCGAACAGGTGGGACAGCGTGGAGAACATGTCATCGAAGTAGTACGACGCGAACATCGGCACCACAAGACAGGCCAGCGCTATCCAGCACGAATATTTCCTTAAAAATCTTGCCACGATATTAATGTATTAGTTTTCATTCATTTAAGCTCAAATCACCCATATCCCACTTCCTTTCACAATCGATCAATCTTTCATATTCCTGCACCTTGCGGCAGGGAGGGGCTTGACTCAGCGGGCGTGGCCGCCCGTGGCCACGTGAACGGGAGGGATCCTGAGCAAAGCGAAGGGAGGGATTTACCCGTCGGAGCCAAGCCCCTCCCTGCCGCAAAAAGGCCTTGTATATTCAAAAAAAACTACTTCTGAATGTTCGGCTGTTCAAGGCCGAGGTGGCGCTTGCCGTCAAGAACCTTGAGGTAAAGGGCGATCAGAAGGGCGGCCACACCGAATCCAGCGAAGATGACGAGCGGAATCGTGTAGTTGTAAGGGATGAACTCGGCGCCGGCCGCCTTGGCCGCGATGACGGCAGGGTTGTCTGCGTTGACGCTCGCCAGAACACTTCCGATAAGCTTAGGAACGAAGCAGAGGCCAATGTTCTGTACCCAGAAGATAAGGCAGTAGGCCGAGCCGAGGATTTTCTCGTCAATGATCTTCGGAACCGATGGCCAAAGGGCGGCAGGAACGAGCGCGAAACTGATGCCAAGCACCACAATCGTGGCGAGAGCCAGGAATTTGCTGTGCGTCGCAGGCAGCGCGAAAGCGAACACCAAGTGGCAGACAATCAAAAGCAGGGCACCCCAGATAAGCATGGTCGCACCTTTACCCTTCATGTCAAGGAACCTGCCAAGGAACGGAGTGATGATGGCGGCGCCGATCGGGAACCACCTGAATATGTCAGAGGCTGTCTTGGCGGAGATTCCATCCAGATTGCACTGGAGCATGTTCGCGCCATATCTCTGGAACGGGAAGATCGCTGAATAATAGAGAACGCACAGAAGGGCGACAACCCAGAAACTCTGCGAGGAGAAGATCTTGCCGAGATCGCTGAGCTTGAATTCCTCATCAGAAGATGGTTCCTCTGATTTGACTCCAGCCTCCACAAGCTGCCCGTCGAACTTCTTGTCCATAACGCTGAACACAAGGAAGTTGATGAGGCCGATGAGAAGCAGGACAGTGCAGAATCCGACAGGACCCTGCACACCACCGAGTTTGGAGGCGAGGATAGGGCTGATCGAGAACACACAGAAGACTCCTACACGGGCGATTGCCATCTCCACGCCCATCGCCATAGCCATCTCCTTGCCTTTAAACCATTTGGCGATGGCTTTGGAGACTGTCGTGCCGGCCATCTCGCAGCCGCATCCGAAGATCATAAAGCCAAGGGCGGCCATTTTGGCGCTGCCAGGCATTGAGACCCACCAGGTTCCGAGCCACTCGCAGAAAGCCGTGGTCTGGAACCAGTCTGTTATACCTATATATTTAATCGACGCTCCGATGAACATCATCGAAGCGGAGAGTATTCCCGTGAAACGGACTCCCATCTTGTCCAGGATGATACCGGCGAGAATCAGGAAACCGCAGACATTGAGGATGTACTCAGCGCTGGCGTAGGTTCCGAACACGTCCGGGCTCCAGCCCCTCTGCTGCTCGATCAGGGCCTGCAATGGAGACATCACATCCACGAACATGTAGCCGAAGAACATCATCAGCGCGATAAGAATGAGGGCGGTCCACCTTGCGGCCGGCGAGTCATTCATCAGTTTTTGGATCTTTTCTGACATTTGTTATTTCTTTAAAATATATTCGTAATGAATGTAAAAATATTCAAACAACTTGCGAATATAAGAAAAATGTCGGAATAAAGTCGTACCTTCGTCCTTATGATTCTAGATAAGATCAATTCTCCTGAAGACCTCAGGAGACTGGATATAGAGGAACTGCGACCGCTCTGCAGCGAGATCCGGGACTACATCGTCAGGTGCTGCGCGGACAATCCGGGGCATCTGGCGTCCAGTCTTGGCGCCGTGGAACTGATTGTGGGTCTGCACTATGTGTTTGACACGCCGAAGGACAAACTGGTCTTTGACGTGGGGCATCAGGCATACGCGCACAAGATTCTGACCGGCCGGAAAGAGGCCTTCAAAAAGAACAGGATGCCGGACGGGATAAGCGGATTCCCGAACAGGGACGAGAGCGAATATGACGCGTTCGGAGCCGGGCACGCGTCCACATCAATCTCCGCGGCGCTTGGAATGGCCGAAGCCGCCAAGCTGTCGGGCACGGGCGAGAAGGTCGTGGCGATGATCGGTGACGGTGCGATGACCGGAGGGCTGGCGCTTGAGGGACTCAACAACGCCGGATGGGAAGACACGGATCTTCTCGTCGTGCTGAACGACAACGATATGGCCATCGACGGCAACAAGGGAGCCCTGCATTCATATCTGCTGAAACTGACGACCGATCCGGCCTACAACCGCATCAAGACACGCATCTGGGAAAAGCTTGGAGCCGGCAAGTTCCGCAACAGGATCCAATGGTTCGTGCGGAAGACCAAGTCCGGACTGGTCACCACTTCCGGGGGCGACCTCTTCGAGGCGTTCGGATTCAGGTACTTCGGCCCTATCGACGGCAATGATGTCGTGGAGGTCGTCAAGACCCTTCGCCGCCTGAAGGACATAAAGGGGCCGAAAATCCTGCACACCTGCACCGTCAAGGGAAAAGGCTACGCTCCTGCGGAATCAGACCCTACAACGTGGCACGCTCCCGGGAAGTTCAACCCGAAGACAGGGGAGAGACAGGTCAAGGAATATCCAGCATCACGCTACCAAGACGTTTTCGGTCAGGTTCTCTGCGAACTGGCCGAGAAGGATCCGAAAGTGGTCGGAATCACTCCCGCCATGGCAACAGGAAGCGGCATGAGCGGCTTCGCGGAGAGATTCCCGGACAGGTTCTTCGATGTAGGGATCGCAGAGGAGCATGCGGCCACATTCGCTGCAGGGTTGGCGGCCGGCGGGATGAAGCCTTACTGCGTGATTTATTCCTCTTTCGCCCAGAGAGCCTACGATGAGATCATCCACGACATCGCCCTCCAGCGCCTCGGTGTCGTGCTGTGTCTGGACAGGGCCGGGCTTGTGGGTGAGGACGGGGCGACACACCAGGGGGCATTCGACATGGCGTCACTCCGCTGCATCCCAGACACGGTGATAGCAGCCCCCAAGGACGAAATCGAACTGAAACGACTTCTTTACACAGGAACAGGAATAAAGAACGGGCCGTTTGTCATCCGTTATCCGAGGGGTCTTGGCGAAGGTACAGACTGGCGGAACGCCACACCGGAGCCATTGGAGATAGGCAAGGGTGAAAAAATCACGGACGGAGAGGAAGTGGCCGTCCTGGCATTGGGGCCCGTGGTCAACAGGGCGGTGGAAGCGGCGGAAAGATTGAGAAAGGAGACAGGAAAGGGGCCTGCCATATTCAATGTAAGATTCCTCAAACCTTTCGACCCTGGCATTATGGAGGAAGCGGCGCGGTTCAAGAATATCCTCACCCTTGAGGACGGATGTCTCAAAGGCGGCCTGTTCAGCGAGGTGAGTGAATATGTCGCCTCCCGCGGGCTCGACATCACGGTGAAAGGACTCGGCATCCCCGACAGGTTCATCACGCAGGCTCCGGTGACGCGGCAAAGGGAACTCTGCGGGCTTGACACCGAGCGGATATATTCAGAAATCGCCGGACTTTTTCAAAAATAATTAAAAAAGTTTTGGATAATCCGAATTAATGCCTATCTTTGCAATCCCTTTGCGAAAGGGAACATTCATTGAAATACCGCCGATATAGCTCAGTTGGCCAGAGCACGTGATTTGTAATCTCGGGGTCGTGGGTTCGAATCCCTCTATCGGCTCAAACGGCCAAAAGCTGTATCAAAGACATATCGGGAGGATCGCATAGCGGCAATTGCGGCGGACTGTAAATCCGCTCCTTCGGGTTCGGTGGTTCGAGTCCACCTCCTCCCACAACATTCGCGGAAGTAGCTCAGTTGGTAGAGCATCAGCCTTCCAAGCTGAGGGTCGCGAGTTCGAACCTCGTCTTCCGCTCCAAATAAAAAAGCCGGTGTAGCTCAGGGGTAGAGCGCATCCTTGGTAAGGATGAGGTCATGAGTTCAA